>Ga0307509_10000744_pt1 | contig 55754 bp, 49 predicted proteins | sample 10_EM_MG_FD_202245 | JGI IMG/M metagenome (GOLD analysis project Ga0307509, IMG submission 202245) | Populus trichocarpa ectomycorrhiza microbial communities from riparian zone in the Pacific Northwest, United States - 10_EM | ecosystem: Host-associated > Plants > Roots > Unclassified | place...
GTTGTTTCGGAGGATGGGGGGATTGTATTGGGGGGTTTGGAGATATTTGTGCTGGGAGTTGTGGGTGTGGGTGTGGGTGTTGAGGTGCCAGGCGCCAGGTGCTTGTGGGGGGGTATTGGGGCTGGGGGAGTGTGTACTGCATTGTAGATACATATTAATTGACGGCGTTTGGAGATCTTTGGGAGGGATTGGGTCTGGAGGGTTCGGGGGGGATCTTTGGTTTGTGCGGTTTGGGCGGTGGTGGAGTTCTGGATGGGCTGTGTCGGTGGGGGGTTATTGGATTGGGGTTTTGGGCGGTAGCGGTATGGTGCGGACAGCTAAAACCTACCCCCGCGGCTAACTTGATTCACCATGGGAATAGTCTATTTTTGAGGGAGGTAGGATATCATACGAGAGAATTTCCTCTGGTAAAAAGTTATTTGAAAAAACAATAAATTGGAAACTATCATACTACCGGTAGTTAGTCCGTGATCCTCGATCCCACTATACATACACACAGCAAGGTCGCACAGGGAAGCTACATAACTGTTCTTGCTATTTTTTTTAGTTAGAGAGTCGGAATTGAGTACTCGTACTGTATGTTGCTCAACTCGGCCCTCTCCGCAACCGGATTCCCATCATTCTCGGGTGTTGATATGATAGTCTATGATGCGGTAGCATGCCTGGATTTTCTGCGCACTCGTCGGGGCTTTGAGGTGGGAGGGCAGGTTTTTGGTTGCCTGGCACTGCCTGTGCGAGGTTATGATCATGATCCCGTTGCGCCTGCCTGCCTGCTGGGACACCGCCACATACGGGTTTTATGAAAAAGCAAAACGCCACAGTTCTATCATACGCATGAGAAACGGTTGTTTTTTTTTCCACTTTTACAGCCTCTCGCAGCGTTTGCGGAATTCTCGGGTAGTCTACTGTAAGCGAGAGCGGCTACGATACATTAAAACTGGGGCAATCGCATAAACTACTCGTACAGGAGTGTGCTTGTGCTGTACTGTACTGTACTTGAAACGGGATTACTGCGAAACTGGAAATAGAAATTATGGCCTTGAGACGAGTAGTCGAAGCAAGTGTACCGTACTCGAGCAGGAATGGTAGACTATCATGAAGCTCGGACTTGACCACCAATGGCAGAATCGGCGGAATCCAAAGCGAAGCCACCGGGACGAGGGGAAACACCGCCACTCTCGGGACTCGAGAACCTCGCGAGAGACTGTTGACCATCAGCGATTTCTCAATTTCTTAATAGTTCATCAGTGCGCTCCTTCGTGATGTTCTTTCTACTGTGCCTACTGTAACTTATTGGACGGAGCAGTAGTAGATCGGGCCTAGAAACCAATCGCTCTCTGCTCGTATGAATTCTCTCTCTTTTGTTGACGAGGGCGGACGGACGCTCTGATTCGGCTTGGAAAAGTGGGGCGGGTGGAACCTATGGTATTTGGGCACTGCCGGTATTGCATTGGGAACACCTCCTCGAGTTCCTCTTGCGAGAGTTGCCTTTTTTCGCTCTCTCCCCCGTGGTTCGTTTGTTGGATGCCGATTGAGATTTTCAGGTTTTTCTTTTTCTTTCTTTCTCTTTTTCACATTTTTTTTTTCGCTCATTTTTTTTTTTGCTTCTTTGGTTGCTAGACTAACTGGGATACCGGTGCGGTACTCGTGGGGGAGGAAGTACGAGTACATATTATCTGAAAGTAGGTTGTGAATTTGTATGGGCGCGGGTGCTGGAGCAATTCTTGCCTGCCGCAGTCGAGAGCGATTCCTATCTTGAGAAGGGGGGGGAGGAAGTGGTGGCAAAACAGCAATGCGTTGCTCTTATCCGGGTTAATGCTGTGCTGTGCGTTGCTTGGTTTTCTGATTTGGATTGATTTGCGCTGTGGTGTTGCTGTAGGTTGAGCTGCTTTTCGTTAGGGGCAGATGGGGGAGGTGAGGGGGTAAAGATGGCTTTTTTGTCCTAATACTTTCGTGATGGGTGGGTTGGTGATGATTTACGGGGTTTTTGTGCACTGATATACGAGTGCGAGGGGAGATGTTTTGGTGCAAGACAGGGCAGTTGACCAGCGAAATACTGAAACATCTCCCTGGCTGCTGTGTCAAAGTACGAGTACTCGAGGACATGCGGTAAAATATCTTGAAATCTACCATCCTCGTTAGCCGAGTTGAAGGCTGTTGGGGAGAATTAGAGTTTTCCTCACCGGATGTGTTGCATCTCATTAACTGGTGAGATATTGGTAATTCTGCCGCTGTGGCTTGTCGAGCTGGGCCTGTCCTGGGCTGACGGGGTTACAGTGGTGGGTTCAAGAGATATTGATATTACGATAGCAGGGTAGAGGTGAAGAAATGCTTGTTCGTGCTCGGTGGGAGCATAAATTTACCGATTGACCATTGACCCCTTCGGTCTGGGTCTGCAGGTACCAGTACGGTGCTCGTACCTTCTCACCGTGAGGTTAGCATCACCAACCACGAGAGCTTCCCCGTCCCCACGCCGTCACTTCATCGCGCCACATATAACCTATACCATCACATTGACCATCCCGACAAAAGGCTACAATCCTATCATCAAATAATATTATCACATCCCGTCATATCATGCTCGCAAAACGCCTCGAGGATTCACCCATTAGCGCCAAGACCATTTTCCTCTTGTCGCATCGTGCCGTGCTGCGGGGGTGCTGAGGGTTAAGTTTGGGTTAGGTTATGTTAGGCTGTTCTTTCAATTACCCTCCCGCCATCTTACTTTTCTCCCGTGGATCTTGGTGATTTGTTACTGTGATACTGCTTTCCCTCTCCTTCTCACCTTTTCTCAAGCTACCGGACACTTGTACCAATCTCTTCCGACTCCGGTTTGGTTAAGGGGATTGATCATTCGAGGCTAAGGGCCATCGCTTTTATTCTTATTTTCACTTTATCTAGTGAGGGCCCCTCCGCTTGAGTTCTCCTGCTCCAATTGGGGTCGGAATTGAGGAAAAAGGCTGTTATCTACTACCTAGGTTTTACATCATGAAGTATGCTTTCTTTGGAATCCTCGCTCCGCTTTGCCTCACCCCATGTCTTGAAGTAATGGTGTAACTAAACTTTCGTCTGCTTAGGTTCGGTCAGCAACTTCGAACGTCTTTGATCAAAGGTTTGTTTTGTTTTTCGGCCCCGAGAAAATGCCCTTCCTTCCGCTACGATTGTTCACACTTTTTCTATACAGATTACTACTACTACTACATCTCCTACGATGACTTGAAATTCGAGCTCAAGTCCCGCCTCTACCCGCCCGGCACCAACCCTGCCTCCTCCACGCCAAGGAAGTGGACGGAAGATGACGAGAAGGCCTTTGTGGAGGTCCTGGAAACAGAGCTGGACAAGGTCTTTACCTTCCAAAAGGTCAAGTCCGGGGAGATTGTTCGAAGGATTAAGGTTTCCGAGAAAGAGGTTGAAGACGTCGTCAAGCAGCTGGACTCACGACCCCCTGCGCGCAGGGAGAATCAGGTCGCAGCGGGTGCTGGCGAGGGGAGGGCGGGGGAAGCCCCGACCGGCCCGACCGAGGAGGACTTTGAGCTGCTCGAGGAGGACCTAAGTGATATTATCGCTGATGTTCACGACTTGGCCAAGTTTACGCAATTGAACTATACGGGGTTTCAGAAGATTATCAAGAAGCATGATGTGAGAATTTTTCCATCACTTTTCTTTTTCTGGACAGAGGTTCATATCTGGGCCATGGCTGACCGATAACAGAAACAAACCGGGTGGCCGCTTAGGCCAATTTTCTCAGCAAGACTCAATGCAAAGCCCTTCTTCAAGGATAATTATGACGCTTTTATCGTCAAACTTTCGAAATTGTACGATCTGGTGAGGACTAGGGGGAACCCAACTCAGGGTGATAGCAGTGCTGGAGGCTCTCAACAGAACTTTATCAGACAGACAACAAAGTACTGGGTTCATCCGGATAATATTACGGAGCTGAAATTGATTATCCTAAAGGTATGGCGTGGAACCAAGTGGGTCGATTTACTCGGACAGTGCTGATTGCGTCTGGATAGCATCTGCCGGTGCTCGTGTTCAACCCGAATAAGGAGTTTGAGAAGCAGGATTCCGCAATCTCGTCAATCTATTACGATAACCAGGATTTTGAACTCTACCTTGGGCGTTTACGTAAGGATGAGGGTGCCGAGGCAGTTCGTCTTCGGTGGTACGGTGGGATGGACGTTTCGACTGTTTTTGTGGAGCGAAAGACTCACCGTGAGGATTGGACTGGGGAGAAGAGTGTCAAAGCGCGGTTTGCACTAAAGGAAAAGAATGTCAATGCCTTCCTTAAGGGTGAGTATACAGTTGGACAGGCCTTTGAAAAGATGCGAAAGGAAGGGAAAAAGAGCGTCAAGGAGATTGAAGCTTTGGAAGCTTTGGCGAGGGAAGTACAGTATACTACTCTCACCAAGCGATTGACGCCCGCTGTCAGATCGTTTTATAATCGTACAGCGTTCCAGCTGCCTGGTGATGCCCGGGTGCGTATCTCGCTTGATACGGAGCTGTCTTTGATTCGTGAAGATAATTGGGATGGGACTAAGCGCTCTGGCGATAATTGGAGGCGAATGGATATTGGCATTGATTGGCCATTTAACCAACTTCCTGCTAAAGATATTGAGCGTTTCCCGTACGCCGTTCTGGAAGTCAAGCTGCAGACGCAAGCCGGCCAGGAGCCCCCAGAGTGGGTTCGAGAACTCACCTCTTCCCATCTTGTGGAAGCGGTTCCTAAATTCTCCAAGTTTATTCACGGAACGGCGACCTTGTACCCGGACAAGATTGACTTGCTTCCTTTCTGGTTACCCCAGATGCATATTGACATCAGGAAGCCAACAACTCATAAATTTGGAATTGAAAGGCCTAATCAGAGTGGTAGCGGTTCTTCGGATGATCCTTTCGACTCTGACGAGGATGCTAGCGACGTTGAAGGATCGCGTCTATCCCGTGATCCTTCGCGGAGACTGATTGATGCTCGGGAGCCAGTGAACGAGGCTGACCGTGTCGAGAGGACCAATGGTGGAGGTGGGCCTAGAGGTGTTCAAGATGAAGAGGAGCGTGTAGGAGATGCTCCTAGAGAGGAGTACCCGCTCTACGACAGTGAAGATGATGACTCTGAAGACGAAACTGGGAGAAGGAATGGTGCAAGGAAGAGGGGCTTGGGGAAGAGAGTCAAAAGGGCTGCCGGAAAAGTCTGGAACGGCCTGGGAACAGTAGCTAGACGAAACACCACCACTACCGCGATAAACCCCCAAGCACCTGTTCAAGGAATGACATATGCTCGAAAGTTCAAGGCACCGCCGGGCAAACGTAACCTCCCTTTTCTCCTACAATTACTTTTAGCATCATTACTAACCACCTCATCACAGGCATCTTCGTCCCCGTTCGCGTTGAGCCAAAAGTCTACTTTGCGGCAGAGCGTACCTTCCTCTCGTGGTTTGAGTTTTCAGTCTATCTGGGCGCAATTGCAGGTACGCTCCTGAATTTCGGCGACAGACTGTCGATGTACTCTGCCTGGGGCTTTACCATTGTAGCCATCTTGGCTCTCCTGTACAGTATGGGGCTTTACCTTTGGCGCGTGGATAAAATTAGTAAGAGACGGGCTGTGAGGTATCATGACAAGTATGGGCCCACGGCGTTGTGCGGGCTTTTGCTGGTGGCGGTAGGGTTGAACTTTTGGTTTAGGTATGGGCAAATGATTTAGGTTGGAGGTCTGTTGAGGCGGAGGGTAATGAGGTTGGTTGATGATTGTGGGTAGGGAGAGGGGAGTGATGGGTTGTGTCTATCCGGGATTGACATTTTGTAGTAATCGTAGTGCCTTTTTTGCTGTTTTTCTTTTTTCTTCCCCTTTCTTCTTTTCTTTGAGGTAGTGAGTTGGTTGCTTCGTATACCCGTGAATTGATTGATTAATACGAGATGATATTAGATGGGGTGGTATGCGTTCCCCAGTATTTCTGAGTAGTGTCGTATGAACTCCGACTCCTCCAGTAACTGCGATATCTGGTGTTCAACCCCCATAGCATTACCATCCCAACACATGCTACCTGTGCTATACTCGTCTCAAACTACTCAATTCTCTCTTGGTACCCAATCACTACAAGCCCTCTGTGCCACACTCCCATCACCCTAAATCACCCTAAATCACGCATGCGCCGGGGAGAGGTGCACTTTCCGCCCCGCAGCAAACTCACCCGTAACCTAGCGAGTGATAATGTATGAGTCACATAGAGCATTTATCCTGATACTGACTATCAAGAGATGGAATGGCTTGAGCGCGTGGAATTTGTGAAACAGGAGCGGGTATTATGGTCAAGGGGATTTTTTTATTTTTTTTTGGGTCTTGAGGTGAGGAGGCTCGACGATTTGAGGAGAAGGACCAGAGGAGGGGGGGGGGTTTGATTCGGTAGAAGTACCGCTACCGGTTCCTCTCTACCATTTTGGCTTCGTGTTAGGTGTTTTTCTTGTTGTTTTGGTGTGGTGGGGGAGTGGAATGGTATGGAAAGTTTGTTATGCGCTGTTGGTGATTGCTGTGGGAAGGGGCGGGGCGGGGGGGAGTACTTGGGGGGTTAGGTTGATGAGAGTAAGTAGGTGTGTAGTAGTACATAGTAGTGAATGGAAATCAATTGGGTATGTATGATAGACTTTGGTTTATTTGTGACGGGTGGTGGCAGGCGGCGGGCGGATGGATGGTCAAGAGTGATAGAGTGTGATTGTGTGATAACGTATGCTATGTTTGTATCATAGAGTGCGTTCTTAGGAGGGGTGATGATGATGGTTAAATCGAGGCTCGGATTTAGGTATGGGCATGGTACTGAGAGGTGTAAGTTTGGTATTTGCGTGTTTGATGATTTGAGGAGCGGTCAGGGTCGTTTGGAGTGCGATGATATGCATGATATATAGTATACACTGGTATAATTTCCTTCCCACAAGACAATAAACCTATCCGCAAAGCTTATAATGTTATTAACTAGAGGCCAATAGTTGTGGATGTGTTAGAGTATCATGCCTTTCCTACCCCCCGATCTGAATCCTATTAAACATGTATGTCCTAAGCTTGGTCGCAAATCCAGTGAAATTTAACCTTGGACAGCTCTGCTCTGAGATACTAGCATTGGAATTTTGAACACTGCCTAGGATACGCAACAATAATGAATGTAAAACTTAACGGAGGGAAGGGGGTATAGAAAGGCACCAAGAAGCCATGGGTATAATATACGAAATTGGTTAAACAGAACAAAAGCCAACCGATACAAGAAATGCCAAGGGAGATGGGGTATGATCTCAAGGTTGGACATCTACGGTAACATGCCAATCCCCATATTCATGAATGTCCGTGGCAGGCCGAGGATCTTGTTGCGTCGAGTTCGTTCACCTGCTGGGAAGGCATATCGACTAGATGTAGGGAGAGTAGCCGAGCTCTATCCTTAGATATTAAAATATCCTCGCCCTTTTGGAAGGAGGTTCAGATGGCTTGGAGGGCTTAGGAAGGAAGGGCTGGAAAGAGGGGTTCTGCTGGTAGAAGGCTCGGTGCATGTCTAGGAACTAAGCCGTCCAGTTCCCGGAGCTTAGTCGACGTCGTCGAGTTCTAGCGGGGTCCGGGCGGTTCGGGCATACCCATTATCGGTAGTCCACGATAGGGGTGCGCGGCCATGTTGAATGCCACTGGTGTCGGGACCGATATCCCCTCGTCCTAACAGCGTCATCATCTCGAGCCCCTTATGCCAGTCTCCAGCAGCCAACGATTAGGGTGTTCGGCCATATTCGTTGAAGGGATTGGCATCCTCGAGTTCTGATAGGGTCGCGGCGAGCTTCATAAACTCGTTCCCAGCAGCCAACGATTGGAGTGTTCGGCCATATTGGTTGAAGGGATTGGCATCCTCGCGTTCCGATAGGGTCGCGGCGAGCTTCATAAACTCGTTCCCAGCAGCCAACGATTGGAGTGTTCGGCCATATTGGTTGAAGGGATTGGCATCCTCGCGTTCCGATAGGGTTGCCGCGAGCTTCATAAACTCGTTCCTAGCAGCTAACGACTGGGGTGTTTGGCCATATTCGTTGAAGGGATTGGCATCCTCGCGTTCCGATAGGGTCGCCGCGAGCCTCATAAACTCGTTCCCAGCAGCCAAAGATTGGGGTGCTCGGCCATATTCGTTGAAGGGATTGGCATCCTCGAGTTCTGATAGGGTCGCGGCGAGCTTCGTAAACTCGTTTGCAGCAGCCAACGATTGGGGTGTTCGGCTATATTGGTTGTCGGGACGGGCATCCTCGCGTTCTGATAGGGTAGCGGCGAGCCTCATAAACTCGTTCCCGGCTGACAACGATTGGGGTGTTCGGCCATAATGGTTGTCGGGATGGGCATCCTCGCGTTCTGATAGGGTAGCGGCGAGCCTCATAAACTCGTTCCCGGCTGACAACGATTGGGGTGTTCGGCCATAATGGTTATTAGGGGTGTTGGGATCGACATCCCTACGTTCTAACAGCATCTTCACGATCCCCTCATGCCCATTCCCGGCAGCCCACGATAGCGGTGTTCTGCCATGTTTGATGTCAGGAATGTTGGTATCGACATCCTTACGCTCCAGCAGCATCCTCACGACCCCCTCATGCCCATTCCCTGCAGCCCAGGATAGCGGCGTTCGGCCGTATTGGGTGTCAGGGGTGTTGGGGTCAACGTCCCGCCGGTCTAGCAGCATCTTTACCACCCGCTCCCACCCACTCCCGGCAGCCCAGGATAATGGTGTTCCGCCACCTGGGAGGCCGGCTCCGTTGTGGTTGAAGTCGTTCCGTTCTAGCAGCATCCTAAACACCTCCTCATACCCATTCTCCGTAGCCAAAGAGTGCGGTGTCTCGCCAATTTCGTCCTCGGCTATATTGGGATTGATATTCCCTTCCGGCAGCACCCCCATCCTCTGAAGCCAATTGCCAAGTTGGTCGACCCGCACACCATGATTCCATTGCTGTAGGTCGGGTTGTGATAGCCGCTGAAGGATTTGACGCCCCTCGGAGTCCGTTCGTGTACTGAAGTTGAGAACACTGATGTTGATAATATTGTTGTTGCTGTTCGACGCGTTGAATGAATTGCTGTTACCGTGACCTGCCATTGCTGTGATGGCATCTGCGCTATAGGCTACCGTACTCTATCCAAATTCCTTTCAGAGAGAGATAGAGGGGGGCCGCTCGTAACTTAATGAGAGTTGGACTTCTCTCGGAGTTCGAGGGAAGAGTGGGGCCAACTTATCCCTTAGGCAGTCTTGTTAGGCTAGCAGTAGGTACGGGTGGCTATTCATGTGTGTTGTGGTGGAGTGCTGCAGAACCTCAAATAATTAGACCTTGGGCTATGTACCAGTAATTTATATAGTCGAGAATTCCCTATGTACGATATGGTACCTAGGAAAAGGGGGCGAAGTCGCGGCAATGAAAAAGGGCTGCTCAGCCCCCAATCAGGGGCGTGAAAAAACAAAAAAACAAAAAACACTGGGCCTTACCACCGGAGGCAACTCTAACGACATAGCACAGGGTCTAATTATTTGAGGTTCTAGTCTATGGTAGTAAGGTTGAGTGAACTGGTACGGTAGTGGGTCTTGGTAATAGTTATGCATTTCTATATAAACCATCAGTTGTAGATAGGAAATACCTGTATTATATCAAGTCATTCTTCCACCACCGCCGGGTTCCAACAGTAAAATTCCTAGCCAGGTACAGTGCTAGTACCGGTACACTCATCAGAAATTAATGGTTGCTGTTCCTCTGATCCTACACAAGTATCCGCTAGTCCGATCATTTCCCTGGAGTGCTAACAAAGGTCCTTGCGCAGGCCACCCCTCCAGGAACGAACATCGCCTTTTATGTCATCATTGTGTCCCAGGTGGGAAAAGAAAATGATAGTCCAAGTGGGAACCAAACATCCGAGTGACAATTGTCCGTTTATCAGCTTTACATCCTGCACTCGTAAAATACCATATCGTAAAACTATGGGAATTCGCCGAGTCCGGACTACCGGTACCGGTAGGATCTCTTGTATCCGAGCTATAATAGTTACCCTAGACAGTAGCTTGGTGCGCCTCTTGGCCAAGTGATTTCTATTAGAGATAGGTTGCCCGTGAAGTGTGATGCCTCGCTAGACGAAAACTGTTGGTATGATACGCTTATTTCGCATATCCAGCAGCTGAAGTAGACCAGGAGGGTATAGTGGAGGAGAGGTATGAGGAAGGAGGGGAGGATGACTCAGCCATATCTAAGCTTCGTGTGGTGAGTGGGCTGACTAACCAGCCCGAGCAAAGGAGTAATATACGGTATCATATCATACAGACAGCAGGGTGTCCATGATATCTAACAGTGACAAACCTAAATATGCGAGCATCACGAATTATCACCCGCCCATTGAATTCGTTACCATGATACAAGTAAGTGTTGGAAACAACGGTTGCGTGTTGCTTGCTGTTTGCCCCCAATAGTCGCCCCGTCATATCATTTTCTTCAGACACCTTCTTCTCCCCTTTCTTGATTTTCCTTTTTTGTTCCCCCCAATGCTCGCAGCACTCTTTCGTCCGTCTTAGAACAACAGCAATACGAAGCGATCTCTACTTCTAGGCCTATTCACTCCGTGACCTCTGCCGCCTTAATATTTCCGACACTGAGCAGCCCTCATCACTCCTTCTCATAATAGAACTATAGGAAAACTAAAGCAAACATCGCTCCACTTCCGACATTCTTCCCCCCCCCCTCTCTCGATAGCTTCCCCCCCTTTACGAACTATCCCTTCACTACGGCCCTCAAGAACGGTCTGTCCTGCAATATTATTCTTTGCCAGTTCGATTACAATCCCTTTAATATTAACAAAATCCTAAAAAGGTGTCCTAGATTCCCCCCCGATTGGATTCGGATGCAATGGGGGAGGCCGGGTATCCCGTCAACTTACCCAGTCAGTAAACCCCGCAGCACAGTCAACGGGTCCACTCGGAGCTCAGAAGGGAGGCAAGAAATATACAGCCACAAACCCCGTTCAACATTCCAAACTAACCGGGAAAGAATCCGAAAAACAGAGTACGAGCGAAGCGCAATACAAGCCTCCCGATCCTTCCACGGACCGCGGCACATATCCCCACTACTCCATGTATCCCCGTGGACACCCCCTTTACGGCAAAGGAGAACTTTCACCTCAAGTCACCGATCACATTTTCTCCTTCATCATCCATCACTCATTCATATCTCACTTCAATTACAAACACTTTACTTCGTTTCACTGTCACGGCACATTACGAGTGAGATATGGCAATCTAGTATCATAACCAATCGGCTAAACCCACAAGACCCTGCCCTCATCAGAACGAAACCTCGCTCCCCATAACAAAATTAAAAGCCCTCGTTCTATGTTACAAAACCCCAAACTAATCGAGCAACCTAACGTACATCGCCCGCCATGGTCACAGCATGTCATACCATTTCAACATTCACCAATTGTACCACTACCAAACTCATACCATTCAAGAGTCAACCGAGGGACTAAAAAGAGAAGAGTTGGGAAACAGGAAAACGAAAAAGAGAAACTAAAAGAAATGAAGAAAAGGGCGGAAAAGGATTTCTAGTTGTCTTTTTTATTTATTTTTTAGAGAACAAAAAGTGACAAGCTTTCCTCGCTTACTGAGGATAATCCATGGAGGAGAAGGAATTGGAGAGGACCTGGGAAGGCTTGTTAGCAGCTCTGGCATCAAGCGCACCCATCTTTTTTGACATAAAGTCGAAGAAAGCGAATTGGCTCGGATTACTGCCAAACTCATAGATGAAACGTGAAGCAATGTAACTGCCGAAGATAGCGCGGAGGTAGTTGTCAGGAACACGCTTAAGAATAAGGTCGAGGCCAATCTGCTTGAGGAGGGTTTGCGGGAGGGCATCTTCAAGAATGCTAGTTCTCAATGCAACGTTATTCCAAAGCTCGGTCCTCTGAAGCTCTTCATCCAGCTTGGTGATTGCTAGGGAGAGCTCGTCAGAAAGGATGGAGCGGCTCTTGCCAGTTTGCTGGTTCTCGCGCCAAATGGCTTCAAACTCTAGGCGGGCGTTATCCTGGATGGTTTTCTGAACCTCCTGAACGTACATCTTGTAGAACTTGGGAACAATGCCATCTTGGACACACATGTGTTCGACAAAACCGGCCTCGTCAAAGGCAAGTGATGCAAGGACTTCCATGGAAGAACTAGTGACACCACCTTTGTTTGCACTAGCGTCCTTGAACAAGATTGTACCGGCGCTCTCCAATCTCAGCTTAGCGTCCTGAGAAATGAACAAGTTGGCTCCCTCAACAATATAAGCAATAACACTCTTTCCATCCTTGATGAACTTGCCAACATTGCCCAAGTCAATTGCCTCAGGCCGTCCGCCGCAAGGAACAAAAATATCGTAGGGGATATCGGTACGGGTGTGGAAGGTGTTGCGGAAAATGGTACCATTAACGACAATCTCGCCACTAGGAAGTGTAACATTGGTATCCTCTATAAGAACTCGATACCCCTTAGGTGAGAGTTTGGAGATATCGAACTCGGAAATCATAAGACGTTGCTTGGCCAGGCGAATGAGTTCCTGGTGATTAAGACCCTCCAAGTCAACCAAGACACCGGAGCCATCGACGATAGCACTGTATCTCTCGTTGCTAAGCAGGATCTCGTTGGACCCCAAGTCACCGTCGGGTCCACCTGTCTGCAATTTCCTCATTTGGCACGGGATGACCTTCAACTTACGGTAGATACCGAGAATATATTCGCGAACACTCAAGGATGTCATTCCATAAGTATCGTGTGGAATACCACCCAAGCTAGGACTCTTCCCGGTAAAGAAGGACTTCCACCAGGGCGCGCCTCTAGCCCTAGCGTGCTCTGTAGCCCAATCTACCAGACCGGCGGTGTTCTCGTCAGGGCCCATAAACAAAATCTCGGGCTCCTTGTGAAGGTCGACAATAGGGTCCTTGATTCCAGGGCTATTGGGGGTGAGGAGAAGATCTAGGATCGAATCAATGTACTTCTGGAATGCTCCTGTAGCCTTATCTTGATGATTGGCATCAAGGAGAATGACACCTTTGCTACCGCCTTCAGGGATGTCTTTGTTCTTTCGCTGTTGGGTGTTTGCGAGGTTGTAATTCTCGTCGAAGACTGAACGTGCATTGATCGCGTATGCCTCCCGGTTCCTGCTTTTGACGATACGAATACCTCCGCGAGCAATATCACGGAACCTTAGATGGAATCCCCTGAATTCTGATCCAATAACCAAAAACATGCCAAACAATGGTTGAGGATACTCAACAGCTGGCAAGAATCGAGGGTTTAGCCGGAAACTCAGCGCAACCTTGGTGGGAGTATAAAAGTTTGTCTTTAGTACATTACGGTTGAAGGTAATAAAGTACTGCATAACTTTTTCTTGATGTTCATTCACGACGCTCGTCGAGATTAAGGTCTCCAGCTCATCATCCCTCAACACCCGGCCAACTTGCAGACGTTGGTAACTGAGTGTGGGGATAAAGTCATCGTGTTCGCCGCGAGTCTGCACATAGTGCTGGTTGGCGAATGAGAGGTATAACGAACGAACCAACTCGGGGTGGTCGTTGATGATTTCGAAAATGTAATCCGAAGTAAATGTCTCCTGACGCAGGCGACGCTTGATCTTGGTAAGTGTCTCGGCGTGAACGCTGTTGCTCGCGTCAAGCAAAGAGGACAAGGCGGCATATTCCGAACCTAACTCACACGATCAGTAATCCGCATGTGGCGTTTGTAAATAACAGGGATTACAAACCTAGCCTATTTAAGAAATGGCTCACAAAGTGGCAAACACAGTGCGCGTATATCGTCTCCTGAAGACTCAATCGGCCACTAATGAAGTGTTCCTGAAAGATATTTTGAGGAATGCAGTACAGAAGAGAAACTTCCTTCATGATTTGGTAAATCGATGCCTCGATAGGCGGGAACTTTGCAGGATTCGGGATGGTAGTATGGTAAGGGAGTGGTCGAAGGTAAATTGACATCACAGTCACACCATTAGAAAATTGTTCTGCAGATGTTAGCCAGGACCCAGACACAATTGGGTGACGGAAGACACGTTTCTACTCACCGACATATTTCCTCGTAGAGGTGCATCCATAATAGTGGTAAAGGTCACTCAAAGCCGAAAACAGACCCATGGAGCTTCCCTGTTTAAATCCAATTACTAGCCTCTTTTCCCTTGTGCCTTGAACCTCAAACATCTCAATAACAGGCCCAGTCCGCTCGATGACAGACTTAACAACGCCCTGGTAAACCTCCTTAGTGTTAGGAGTAACCTTTTCCAGAAAAGATTTATCTGAGATGACGCTCAAGTCTGTCTCATTAGGATCAGGGCTGGGATTGACAAAGTCACATTGGTAGACGAAGTAGCAGCGGAGCTGCTGGTTAGACGCGGTGAGCTGAGAAGAGGAACGGAAAGTTTCAACGCGGTAAGCTTTAGCGGGGTTCGAAGGATTGAGGTATTTCTTGTCGATTCTCTGCTCATACTGCGGGCCGGAGAGCACAGACACTCCGGGAGTAGATGTATCGATATATACCGCATGATCTACAATAGCGCTAGATTAGCCGAGCACCAGCAGAGCGGCAAGGATATGCGGATTAAAGAGGAAAGTGAAATATTACCCTCTGCTTCCCTATCTAGCCGAACCTCCAAACGTTTATCATCCCGAGAAAATGCCGCGACCTTTCCGGCATAGAGAGATAAGATATGGTTCACAATTGATTCCTATCGCAGCCCAAGTCAGTTTCAACTCCCGCCCCAAGATATCCATCGTATGCCGGGTGCTCACAGCGGTTTCTGATTTGAAGTACATGTCTAAATACAACTAATTAGTAACTGTGCAACCGAGAATGCGAGACCGGATAAATTTTCGGAAAGGGGCCATAGGACGTACCATCAATCCCAAGGGATGAATAAAACCATTTCGTCTCACTCTCAACGAAATCCGGAGGGATGAATCCTTTCTCTTCGAGCATGTCCATGACTGTAAAAATTAGCAATTAAACCCCCCCAATAACACAACAAGATGAGAAATAAAGGGTAAAACCTACCATGCTCCATCTGCTTCTCCTTTCCTTCAAATACCGGTGCAACATACCCGGAGGCATCATCTTTCAAAACCCGTTGATTATGGATGCCGATACTGAGATGTGTTGGATGTGGACTGGGAGTGTTGAACCGATTGATGCCGGCGTGAGCCGCAAGCGTAGAACTAGGAGACATAGCGATAAATTGCGAGCTGGGCAAGGGACTTTGGGGGCTGCGGAACTAGCCAGTCAGTTTCTGAAGATAAATTTTGGGAAGCGAAGATGGAAGTAGGGAAGTGCGGGGGAGAAGCGTATGAGCCGGAGAAGAAATCTAGTACGGGCAGAGATAGGTGTAGGGCAGAAGGCGGGTGTGCAAGGTTTTGATGTGGTGACGGAGGACGAGGGGGAACAGTTTGCTATTGCTAGCTAACCGATACCCCCCCCCCCTCTGCCTCCTTTCCACTCACTACGGGCGGAACCACCTAGCCGAAACAACATAATGGAACTATACGGAAGGGTCAAATCCCAAAACAAGGAGGAAGAAAATTTAGCACCCACACAGAAGCTTGCTCCTAACGGGCTATCGGTTGAGAGGTAGGAACGATAGGATCCAGGTGAAAAGGCAGCGGTGGGAGAGGGGCTTGCTGGTTGTTTATGGACAATGAAGACAGTAGAAGTGAAAATGCAAGAAACGTAGAGGTAGAGAACGAGACAAAGAGGTATGGGTGAGAGGGAAGGCGGAAGGAAAGACGTTGAGGAGATTAGAGTAGGAGGAGACTACAGGTCCTCTTATCCTCTTGCCCTGCTGAGGAGTGAGGTGCGTATTGTATCGTTTTTTTGCTTCTTGTTTTTTTTGCTATTCAAAGGTTCGTGACAAGTGTGGGAAGCTTCAACTTATATAGCTTGCTAAGTACTTATGGTATCTAGTTGAAAATCCAGCTCTCTGAGCTCATCCCTGATCGGGCTTTTTAGCAATTGTTGGAGTTCTATCATACTCGAGTAGCATCATACTGTAAACTACACTATCATAAGTTACTCGTTACACACATAGTTACGGCTTTTTTAATTTTTCTTCTTTCTTCTCATTCCCCACCGTAGCCCTCGCCGGTAGCCTTTGCTGTAGCCCTCCTTGGTTTTTTTTATTCACTCACTCACATCCGAGCTTCCCTGCACTGTATTTAAAGTACCGTAGACAATGCTACAGCGGAATAACCTCGTCATAAATTAGGTACCGGCAATCCTTCGTAAGCGTACAATACAATAGCCTAGCATCCAAAAGTTTGCAATGAGCGTAAACAAAAATGGCAAAAAGAAAGGAAAGGAAGAAGAAGAAAAAAGAAAAAAAAAGGGCTGCCCATTGTCTTTTCAGTTCAGGAACCAAATTGAATTCGAAGGAGAGAGAAGGGGGGGGGGGGCACTCCTCCTCAACCATTTGTCAATTCACGGACCGGGTCAGGCAAAAACTAGATATTCACACACACCACGAGGCCCATCACATCTCCACGATCCTAATGCGAACCGCACAATTGGCCGCCCACCTACACACTTCATTCTTTTTTTCCAACTAGGCATGTATCGACAGTGTCCCCACCTGAGACAATCTCACGATACTGCATCTACTTCCTCCTCTTAGCAAAGGTGTAAGAAAATGAAGGGGCGGAGGTGGGAATGAGAGGGAAAAAAGGGGGGGCGAAGGGAAAGGGAATAAGCCATGGATTTTTTTTTTCGTCCGAAGGCCGAAATTGAGCACTCTTACTCTCTCAGCTCTGAAAGATCGTGAATGTGACCAGAGTTTGAAAAAAGCGTAAGGGGGTAGAATTGCACTCGTGGCCGGGAAAGAACTAGTTCTGCAGAGTTCGAGTTCCATTACGAATTTTGGCATCGAGCTCCCCTATGAGGGTCAAAAATGGAAGGGGGAGAAGGGTTTGCAGGAAACCACATGACGTTGACAAAGTACTGTACTCGTACTCGTGGAAGTATGATATTGCTCACACTGTAACCTCACGATACCCGCCGTCATCGTCCAAAGTATGATAGGTTCTTGTACCTTACTCGAAGGAACGTGGGTTTTCTCTCTCTTCCATTTCCCACTGACCCTGGATCCCAGAGCTCCTCCATGACAAAGATCTTTCGGGGGCGGGGCTAGAACATCATTTTAGTACCTAGTTAGTCAGCTACCGCAGCCACCGTAACGTAACATTAAACCTTCCTCCAGAAACTCGTGAACCATAATGAAAAGAACAGTTTCCTAACTGACCCCAATAAATACATAATCTATAGAGGCATATACCGACCAGCAAAGCGAAAATGGAAGGAGAGGGGAGGAAAAACTCGTTCAAGAAAAGAAAATGAAAAGAGCGATCCCATCATCACCATCAGCATCATCATCATCATCCTCAGCCCCACCATATACACACGTATACGGGTACACAATGCGCGAGAAATCCTCTAACGGCAGTCCGATGCAGCTAAATTCGATTCACACCCGTGGCCGAGCCGTTGGGAAATTGATGGGGAGGGAATCGTTCTGTTGCGGAGAGCAAGATCCCTTTCTCTCTGTTCTTTTCTTGGTAAATCTATTTTTACCCTGTGACGCCAGCCACCCACACAGGCTTTGTGCATCGCACCGAACCGCATGGTAATCCTCGCAAGAGGCGCAGAGACATGCACCGATACCGGTACTCAACCGCGAGTACTGAACGGTACATACTAGTACTGTACTCGTACACACAAACACCAAGGTAAACAAACAACATGGAAAAGTGCTCTTGTCAAAAGGCTGCTGGAGTCAGTTATTATCTGTTTCGTACGGAGTCAGGAAAGGGCACGGATGGAACAAAAGCGTCGACATTCCAATTTTTTGTTCCTCCCGTATTGAACCCTCGGGTATGTATCCGCAAGCGCGATTGGAATTCAGGAACACACGCAAGATCGCCAAGCCAGACCAGCCCTGCGAACGTAAACCCAGCGGAAACTATCTCATCCACTCAGCACCATCAAATCCCACTCTCCGATAAATACGGGGCGCGGAAACAGGAAGCATTGTCGTAAGCAATGATGCTATCGAAACATAACATAGGAGAGGGATGACGAACAGGGGGGCATGGATATTGCAAAAAGTCGTTAAATCCATATCGGATTGCAGGTCGGGCACTCGCTGGAAGGTTAGTAAGCGGTTAATTTAGGTTAACTAAGGAAATAATCCCTGTCCTGCGCGAAAACGTCTCCCTGTGCCTTGTCTGGTATCTGAAATGGCTGAGCTAGCCACAATAGGCTTTGGCAAACAAATTACGAATCTCAGTTAATGGAGCCGAGACCCAGCAAGCTCAACAGAAATAAGCTACCCCCCCCATCTGGAAAGCACTATGCCTTTTCAAAATATTTTGTCTCAGGTTGGAAGGGCCGTGAGCCTGACCGCCAATGATGGATTTAATGCTTTTACAGCACCCCGATGCTGCCTTTCAACATCAAGATCACAGCACCAACTCGCTCCCTTGCATGGAGTACTGTATTCGAGTACAACCCAAGAGATATGTCCGACCCTCTCGCAATTCCCACCACCCCGTGTGGGTTGCCACTGGGATAGTGGAGCTCATTACGCACGCACCCCGCCCCCTCATCCGGGAATGAAAGCGAATTTGCGGGGAAGGATTTCTGTTGCTAATATTTCGCAATCCGGGGTAAAAAAAGAATCAAAAAAAATCTTAAATCGGGCCTTTCCCTTTCTTATCTCCTCTTTTCATGCGAAAGGAAGAATGGGCCATCGATCGTTACAAACTTAGAACCACATACACATACATTAAAACGCATTCACACACAAAATGATAGAAGCACAAACCTATCCATCCCTTGGGCCGTCTAAGACGGTAAAATCCATCGCCAGGCACACTGAGCTTGTTTTGGAATGATTTGAGTGCGGAGAATATTTAAGGGGTTCCCGAGTGCCGAGTCATTTGAGTACTAGAAAGGCTGAAAAATCCAGCTCCTTGACCGAGTGCAGCTCGCTGGTGCCCAATCTGTCCTTAGGGTTCCTGGATACCCTTCCACCCCTTTTTGAGTAATGATAATAGAGTGGAAGTGAGGTATAACAACAGGAAAAGGAAGATGAAATAATAAAAAAATAGAGCCAAAGTAATTGCAGGAAACATTTTTGGAATATCCTCAAGCAAGATGCATGTTCTCAAGAGATGATGATGAATGTCCACTTTTTGGTAGAGTTATCATATCTCGCTGCAAACTTGCTCACTCCCTGTAGTGGTGATAGTGCCGAATTCCCCTGATGGTATTGCATGTTTTGGTAAGTACCGCTTGAGCGGTAGGAATAGCGGTAGCTCGATTTCTCGCAGGGATGGTGGTAGAATATGTTGTGGGCGATGCTGTGGGTTGTTCGGGGCCCCTATTTCCCGATGTTTGTGCGGTGCTGTACTGCACTTCAGCCTGGATAATGGAGTCCAGGGATAAGCGGGATGGCAGGAGAGTGGTTTTTAGGTATGCTCGAGTACCGTACTCGAGGAGCCGGATTTGAGTTTGCGTTTCTCTTTGTGCGCCTACTATGGTACTGTCGAGATCGCAGCTCCGATTCGATGTCATCGAGACAACCTAACGAACGAGGGAGACCTAGCGGGTTTCTCGCAGCGGTCTTTTTTGTTATTGTGACCTCGGCCCAACTGATATCATGCTATCCCGGCACCAGTCGATATGAATAACCCGTTTAGGCACGAGCCTCGGTTTGAGATCAGTTCTATTAATTGAAATTTATCCTCGCGCACAAGCTAAGTCATGATGCAATGGGCCTCGCATTTTAGTGTGTTTTTTTCGCTGATCAGCACTACAACTCAATTTGCGCTCAAGTCTGATGGTAGGGGAACCGGAAGCATCGCCAGTGCAGGGGATTTTCGCTCTCCACACTTCCACCACATCTGCCGTACCTCACTCCCTACGGGAGGAGAAACTAGAGAATGACGATGGCTTTTCGGGTGCGTCGCCTATTCATTTTTCTGGAATTTTCCAATTAGTGTTTGACGGGATCAATCTTCCCTAATATTTGGGTCCACCCCAATGCGAATAAGACGGAGGAATAACTCATATTTGCACTGGGGGAACAGCTGGTGAGACCGCAAACGTATCAAGTGCCCTTTGGACGAGTTTTAGGGAGGAGTTATTATGTTAAATGAAGGCTATTTGGTTGTAAGAATGCTGTCAAACTGACAACTGAGGACCCTTTCGTGAGAGATCACCCGCCATCACTCGGTCTCTTGGCACTCACTCTTGAGTTACTTCCATTGGAACTGGTGTCCATTCATCGCTTCTACCAGCACAGGCTCCAACGGGGTCAGGAAGAATACCGGCCGGTGACGAACGGAGTATTTGGCAAGCACGAAGCGAGTTCGCCAAAATAGGATAGATTTATAAAAAAAATAGTTACTCGATTATTCCTGACCCTTGCCCGCCATACGCTGGCTTTCGTGGTTGCCCCTTTGAAGGCTAGACCCCTCTCTGCCATCTGATATTCGCTTATTTCCACGTTGCAACGTCCAACGCCTATCAGAATATGGCGTGCTACGCCAAGACCAGCCCTTTCTTGACAAAACCTCGGGAATTTATCGATAGTACTTGGGGTAAATTAATGATTGGCACGGTGTGACAAACGAAAGCCGTGGTTGCAACACGCGTGTCAATGTCACTCCGTCCCAACCTTTAATCTGCCCCCAAGTACCGTGCTGTTTGTCGGTAGTCTGTTTGTGGATTTTGATCTGGTCTTAACAACTTTAGATGGAGTTCAGAATCCACTACCTCGCACGGAGGAAATTTCCTCCGTCTACTCGATCGGAATACAATACTCTTGAGAAATTGGTCCATGGGGTTTCTCTCCAATCTATCCTCTATGCATAACGATGAGCATTTGGAAATGGTGGCTGTTGAAGAAGGAAGCGAGTGCGTGGAAGAGATGGGAAGCAGTGGATTGTTCGGGGTGTTTGCGTGTTTGCGTGTGTGTGTGCGTGTGTGTGCGTGTGTGTGTGTGGTGACTCAGATCGCTCTGGAGTTGCCGTGATCTGCAAGAAGGCTCTCCAGATATGTCCCTCCTTTGCTACCACGGAGCCTGCAAGCCGGTGGGGAAAGCCTGTGGGTAGAGAGATATGCGTGGGAATCCATGGAAGGAACAGAGTGCTTTTATTACGTTTTATATATACTACTACTTTTACCGCCTCTTCGTTCGTATGCCGGAATTCACGGAAATTTGGCTGGAGAGCTGGAGGAACACGTGGAAGGGGGGGGGGGGGTATGCTGAAATCTTCTTATGGTGCCTCGACTAATGAACGTTTCTGACCACGAGAGGCCGCGGAGAATTTACCTACTGTAAGTCGACGGCGTTATTATCCCCTCGGGTAGGAGGCGGCCTCAACGGTGGTTTTGCCAGTGCGGGCGCGGGGATTAGTTTGATTCGGGAGTAAGAGTGTATGGCCATTCATTTCCTGCTTCTGTTAACTGACGCCCAAGTCCCAGACCACCCCGCTTACACTACCGCTGCGCCATTTACCCCAAGCGCTGAGGTACCGTCTGGGTGCCTCTTCGATAGAGACCTCTTCTTTTCTTCTTCTCAGAGGCCCGGCTAGGTGTCTCTATTACTGCGGTGTGGATGTATCATACGGCTGGCCAAGTTCGTCATTGCATTCTACAAGTATTGGTATTGTGGATTGCTAAGCTCATCCGTACCTAAAACCAACAGCCAACTAGCGCTACTGCAATAGGCTTGAAAATCAAAAGAAGCATTTTGTGCACACGACTTTCCGATGGAGGAAGTTTTTCAAGGATAACCGGTAAAGCCTGATGGTTTGGTCGGTCTTTGAGGTTGCTGTACTGTACAATGGGTACGGTAAGTTCTGGAATCCCACAATATCTGTTGACCCCCTGTCACCGGCCCCATCGCAATAGCTTCCCCCGAAAGGAAATCCGACCCCGTGCTCTAGACCGCTGCGTACACAGCGGTTGGAGCTTGTTTACGTACTCGCAGATATCTTTCTTCTTCTTTCTTCTCTCATCTTTCGGCAATTTCTGTTCTACAGCCGGGGAACACAACAGGACAGGACAGTGCCGGTGCAGTACAGCATGTGAGGGATACCGGTATTGAAGGGATCCTTCCCGCGATGTAGCTGGAGTACGGGTATCATCAAGGTTTCTGCCTTCACAGCCTACGGCAGATCAGTGTCCGGAAAGCAGGGATTAGTAATGGAAACCGATTGGCCCGAGCCACCAATCCCCTCCAATCAGAACTTCAGATCCCCTGTCTCTTTTACTACTTTTTTATCTATATTTTTTACCTCAGGCTTAAGTCCAGTATGGTGCCGGGCATTTGAAACCAGCCCTTATGGGTACTTCATTTTTCCTACACAATGATGGGCCTAGAATTGGCTTGGCAAGGGCAACATCGAACCCACCATATATGGGTCGTTTGAAATTTCTCATCTCCACTAATATTGCTCCGATTGAAAGTCAGAGAACATAAGATTTGAGAGGGGTGCCTTCTGAGCGCTTCTGTGAAGCCATATCTCCCCAAAGACGTGGTTGTGGTTGAAAACTTTTGAAAATTATCCTTGTGTTGGCTTTTGGTTGATTTCAAGTGCCCGGCGCCATGCTGTAAAATCTCTTGAAATCTGCTATCCCTGTTAGCCTTGTATTATTTGGATTCTGAGCCAAATTTTCTTAAGAAGGATTTATGCATCTTCCTGACACGGTATAGCCTAAGTCGTTTGGCTGCGTTGGATCTCATTAACCTACTTTCACAATTTGGTTCCCTTACCAAACTACACCTAACTTGGGCTGACGCTGCAATATAACGATATTAGTGATATGCCGGAGATACTCGTCCCAAGCAAGAAGCATCTGGAAACGGGGGGTTCGCAAAATATATGGCGAAAAATCCATATACATGACAAATTCTCCACCCGCGGACTATTTCCAGATACTTCTCGCCTAGGACAAAGTCGTGGATTTCGAGAGATTTTACCGCACTGTACGGTATTGTACGTTGCACCCCAATCCAGTGCCCGTGCGGTAATAAATGACCGAGGCAATCATATAGACTACACAAGGCTTCTAGAATCACTTACACAAGCCCCACAAAGGGAAGGGAAGGAAAAAAGGATTAAATTCGAGAGAGTGAACCCTGGGCGCATTGGTGAATTCTAGAATGTTAAAAAAACAAAAAAAAAGTTATATACCGGTAGGCGGTCCCGCATCATTGGAAATTTGTGACTTTTCAGGAAAGTGCTTGGGTGGCATTGTACTGTACCTGTACGGGTAGTCTTGTTAGGATTCATTTGGGACCCATGCCCATGAAATTGCCTTCTTTGGCACGACATATTCCCCGGCCTAATATGCCCCCAAGACTTTTTTTATTGAACACAGGGGCAACAAAAGATGAAAAAATCCATAAATATGCCCCAGATCTAGTTTTATTTTTAAAAAGAAATACCGGTATTTGGATTTTATGGTTGTTTCCCCTACCCCTCTCTCTCTTTTGGAAGTTGAAGTACCGGTGCCGTGAGAACAGGAATGTATTACAATTTTTTCTTTTTCTTTTCCATTTGTCCCAGCTGAGGGCCTAAGTTAGAGGGAATCTTTTCGCAGTGACTTCTTCTACTTTTAATCTAAAGGGGGGGGGGGAGTTCTGGACGTCATAGAGGTATTATCAATTGTTCTAGTTCTTATGATATTGTTTTCTCGGAGGTAGGTGAAACCTTGCTTCTCTGTTGGTATAAAAACGCATTGGTGGGTGCTATTCAGGAGTCCCGGGATTGGCTGGTATGGGAATTGGCCTTTTCACTTAAGTGCGAGCAGTAATTTTCTCATTGGTTTTTAGGATTTTGCGGGGGAGGGGGTGTTCATTGATTCCTTACTGCATGGCATTGTACTTGGAGGCTGAGTTACAATATGGTGGTTTTGGGGGATGGCAGGATGTGAGGGTGTCGCGGTTATAGCTCGGAGGGGGTTGGTATAGTAATGTGCTGTATTGTGCTGTAATGCAGCTAAATCTACTCGTATCTCTATCTCTGGGATGCTGGGTACTTTCTTTTATTGCTTACAGTATGGTTGTCTAATTGAGGGTTAAGTTAAATTGCGATATAGTGGTTTTCGGGGAGGGGGGTGAAGGGTGAAGGGGGCATTGGATAACTCATGGGGAGGGGGACTTTGGTGTGCTGTAATGTGCTGTCGGTACCTCTAGGATACTTGTATTGTACTTTGACTTTGCCGGGGCTCTCGCCAAATCTTAGGTATCGGCTACCGTGTGGTACTGTACCGGTAGCCCTCAATAACACCAAAGAGTGCTGTACTTGGTACCCCTCCATATAGGCAACCGAAATGTTCTGTATTTCGCAACCACGACCACACCAGACCTTTTCCCGTCCCGAGGTTTTTTCCAAGACAAACCCGGTTACCTCCTCTCTAGCCATACATAGTTAGACAAAAGAGAGCTGCTGGGTGATACCACCAGGAGAACACTTCTCGTCTTCCCCTCGTCTTCCCCTCCCCCTCCTCCCCCACCATGCAACCTCCGTAATCTTTTTGCTTGCTTTTCTTGCCCCTCCCGGAGAGGTAGATCTTACGTCAACCGAGCTTCGGGTGATCCTGCCGATGAGCAATGTCGAGGCAGACTATGAGTACACCTGTGCCGGAGAAGGAGGGGGAGGGATCGATTAAGGTTGAGTGATTATGGGAGAAGGGATGAAGTGTGTTCCTGGGCGGCGGAGAAAGGTGCGGCAATGGTGAGAAATTACGCGGGAGCTCGCTTGGATAATTGAGTAGTGGGTGTGACTCACGTTCGCCGTGTCATGGTACTAGTACCGTACTCACTTTCGGTTCCGATCGATTGGGAATAGTGAAAGGAGAGGAGTTTAGGAGGTCTTCAGGGATTATCACGTCTTACGGAGCTTGTTCGACGATGATGTCTCGGATGGCTTTGATACTGAATTGGATATCGTAGGTTATGCGGAATTAGGCTCAAGTTAGCTGCTGTGTCCTGAAAAGTCAGTCAGGATATGGTCCTGGAATATGTTAGGATTACGATGGGAACTCTACTGGGGCACCTAGGAGTAGAGTGTCTGGAATTATTTTAGTTCTAGGGAGGAGAGCGGGCTGCGCTTCCGAAACTCGGATGTTAGCGCTGTTCGATCGAAAAAGCCCTCCTTTCTAGAGGCATCCATAAGATATTACCCTCGGGGAATTTTAGAAGTAGGTGCCTACTTCGTATGCGATGTGGGTTAGCAGAAGCTTCATCTGTGAACCCTGGGGACGCGTTGCTAACTTAGTTATTTTATCAAAGATATCACAGCTAAGCTCTATAGATATTAGAGGAGTGCGGTTCGGTTTATCTGTGCGATCTAGTCAGTGTATACGACTAGTGGTCCACCGGCCCTGGACTCCCTTAATTTTCCGACTTTACAGCACCGTAATTAGCTGGTACTTACTGTACATGCCATGCCATCCCAAAATCTCCTCGCAGGGCGAACTCTAACGACAGTACCGCGACCCACCACGGGATTCCGCACTTCAATCACACCAACTCACCGGATATGCATATTAGAGGCAAGGAATCATTGTAAGCAAAGTGAATCTCGATTTACTCTGAATTGGACAAGGTAGGTGCCGAGTCTCTTCTCCGCGGAACGGCTTCAGAAGTGTTAACTGGTGCGACAAGTTCCCGGAAAATCATTAATCCGCACTCACGGTGTACTGGCCTTCCCCTCCCTACCTTTCTACGCACGCCGACCGAACAGAGCCAATTCCCGGAGTCCATACCGCATCATAGCTTCAGGGCATGAGTCAACCAGCTAACTAGTAGGGAGGGAGGGTATTTGGGAAAACCTTGTTCGTCTAGAGCTGGAGTACCGAAAGTAAAACAATGCCGATAAGGGATTAAGTTGATTGGTGGGATTAACTAAAATGCCTGCTCATATGCCGGAAATCTTCTACTAGAAGCCGTACTTGCTTGGGTGCACTTGTGCCTTAATTATCGAGTGTTGCAGGTACGAATACACGCAGTACCGTAAAAACTCTTGGGATTCGCTATCTCCGACCCCCGCTCTAATCTCCGGGTTTGAAAGGTCTTGAGAAGGGTTACGATAGTGCTTTCCTGTCACAGCATAAGATCAGCCTCCAGGACGTGCTGGATCTCATTAACTGGGATACGCAATTCCGTTAACTTGCCAAACTAATCCTGTCCTGGGCTGACGGGGTAGCGAATCGCAAGAGTTTTTACGGTACTGGACTCGAGCACAGGCACTGGTAGCCTGTTTCACCCACAGTGGTGATCGTGCCGAATGCCCCCTACGCTAGGTAAATACTAGTTAGTGGCACTGTATTGGGCTCAATCGGGACTCGGATATGCTATCAGATGGAATGGTCTGGGGTAGCGGGGCATCAACTCGGCGAGGGCCTGGCAGAGACACTGTCAGAAACCTGCTGGGTTTCCCTCGTTAGCTGGGTCCTCTGCTCGACTCCTCCGATTGGGGTTTATTATCCGCCTCTGGTATTACTGATCTCGAAAAAGTTGCATCAATCTGTCGATTTGAGCACTGTATAGTTGAAAACCACGCTTGAACACCCTACACCCCTGGACGTCCACGGGCACTCTGAGATTGTACTGCCGGTTTCGGGGGTCAGCTGTGATGGGCCATCGCAACGTTGGATCGGACTGCCGCTATTCCTACCGTGCTCAGCGGTAATTATTGGGGCTCGGGGAGTTCGGCACTTTCGCCACCGCAGGGAATAGTATGTGACTTCGGGGCTAGTTGGGAGCGCATTTTACTGTTCGTGAGACCTGCGGTCACTCCTGAAGTTAGTGACACTTTTGATGGGCAGACGCCTAGTGTTGGGGGGACTGACCCCGTCGTATTAGCTTTAAGTTACGTATCATGCCTCGAGCATCTCTTACTATTGGTCTTTGGGGTAAACGCCATTATACAAGGACTGTGTCGGTGAGGGAATTAACCATTGATCGGATGTATTGGATGCAGGCGAGCTCCTTTTCAATTACTTCTCGAAGTGAGGGGTGGCGGACGTCGTGATGTCTAAATTGCTCTCCTTCCTCGACATCTTTATAGAGGGGTAGGCAGTTTGAGTTCCTGTGGTAGTGCATAATTCGCATCCTCCTCCTGTTGGCTGTTGAACTTTGTGTCGCCGTGTGGGGCAAACCCAGCCCTAGCAGGCTCAAGCACGCGACCTTATATATATTTACTAGATGCATAAGGCTTTACTTTTATTGCCAAGTGATAGCCTGGTGACTTCTTCATAGTCACTGGCCCGCAGGCTGGACATCGTGACTTCTCTCAGGTTCCGGCACAGAAGCAGAGGCTCTTCACCCCCAACAGCACTACAAGGATAATATGCCGAGCGGTGGTTCTTTTTCCCATTGCTTCAATAGCCAAACTAACCATTTGTCTTCTATCCTTCAGGTTTCTTTTTTAAGCCCTTTGTTGCTAGGGCGAGGGAGAGGGGGGGGGGGTGCTTGCTGTTGAGCTGTGAGTCGAACTGCCTAGCTGTTATAATGAACTAGGTTAAAGCACTGAGAGGGGGGGTTAGCGGGAAATAGGACTTGAGTGCGAGATCATCGACTGCGAAAATACATGGAACGGAATAGTGCAAGGAATAGCCTGATTGGATGTGAGTTTCACTATGAAAACAAACTAGTGCAGTACAGGACTCTTCTAATTTTTCTTAACACTTCTACTGCTCTCTGGCACGATATCTGAAGTGGAAATGTTAGCTATCGGCTAGATGCGAAAGATAGAGGGAGCAACTGTAATTCAGTTGCAGGTGTCCTGCAAAGCACTCCTGTCTTGGGACCTGTAACGCGGGGCCACTGCCTCCCTCCGTGGGTTAGCAAGAGGTTCGCAATTACTCGATGTACTTGATATGGTAACTTGGGTGCCCGGAAAGCACCCCAGGGTAGGGGTGTTTTTCCAGAGTAGCCACGAATATTAACCTCTGGTCTTCCCCAACTAGCGATAGCGCTGCTACTTCGTCGTATGGACTCGAAGCTACACAACCTAGCAACCGTGCTCCGCCACTATCTCTTAAGTTGGTGTTGACAGCCTCCTAGGCTAGGATAACCCCTACCGCTCCCTCATGTCCCTTCATAGCGGCGATAAGAGTGGTCTTGTTCTATTATGGCCTCCAAAGTTGGGACTAACATCTTCTCACGTGGATTAGATACTCGCTATCCATTCGTTGCCAGATGAAGCAGGACAAGATGGCGGGGCCCGCTTGTCACCGGAAATGGTATTGGACTTGATACCCTCTCGCCAGGCATTAGATCTACCCTCCCCCCACCTACGAGCTCTGTTCGAGAAAGTGGCGTGTGCCATTCTCTGCCAGGGATTGTACTCGACCACTCTCACATGCTAGCTAGAACCTAACTGCTTCTACTTTTCTAACATTTTTCTACCCAGCTAAAGACGCACTCGCTCACAATCCTCCCTCCTTCATGTCGTCATCGGCATCCCTGGGCTCGCTCTGCTCCTTCACCGGTCTATACGCCCTTTCGGAGCAGCTTAAATAAAGTGAACTGTGCCTGCCGGGGAATCTCTGCTATCCCAATCAAAGGAGTTGGAGGTTCGGTGAGCCCGGAGTGTGCCAGTGTAGCCCAATAGATCCCTGCAGACAATCTCTGCAAGTATGTCCTGGCGATGATCGGCTGCCAGTGGGTAGTAAATAGTAGCCTAGTGGTATCCCAGTAGAGATATTGTATTTGTAATGCTTAAGTGGTTTGGGAATGAGAGATTCTACGCATTCGGTTATTCCACGGCAGGCGTGTTGGCTGCCCAATGCCAAGAAGCTGATTTAGGGAGGGGACTCTGGCCGTGGTACAGTACGGTACTCGAGTACAGAATAGAGTTCAAACAGAAGATCGCTGACTGGAAAAAAAAATCTTAGGTGGATTGAGCATGTTTCAGCAATGCCTGGAGAAAAGTGTCTCGGAAGGGCTAGATCGAGGGGGCAAAAAAAGTATTTCACGAAGCGGAGGGAAATAAGGTGGGGCACTTGACGCGGAGGCATCGACTGCAATGAAGCCTGGGCGGCGTCCCGGGAGCCCGTGTGTCAGGGTGGGTGTTATTCGAGGTATTAATATCTGGAGATACCCTTGGATGGGGGGATGATGCATGGTACTGGCCGGAGAGGCTCCGGTTATTTGATCTCTCTTGAGACTCGCTCAAAACGTGTCTACAAGTATGAAGAGAAGGGAAGCACTAACTTCAGTTTGGTATTTTTTTTCTTCTTGTCATAACTTTAGGGCATTAGGCAGTCAGATATCATACGCGCACACACACTATCTCTCTGACCGCACCGCAGTTGCTATCCAAAGCGCATTCTTTTACTCTATTCCCCCTAGACTTAAAAGTCTTGTTCGAGAAAATTCCATCTCAACTTGTTTTTGTTTTTTTACCGGGGATCCTTCCTGATTCGCCAGGGAGCACCGTACTGTAGTACAGTACTAGTGCTAGTAATGTAATACAAGGAGCCAGGGAAGGAAAAAAAACGAGAAACTTTACCTTCTCCCAATTCGGTAAGGTAAGGTGGAACTTTCTATGGCAAAAACCGAGGAGTTTGATGTAAGATATATATTTGCTACTTATCTATCATACTTGGCTAAACTTTTTTTTTTTTTTTTTTTTTGGATATCATTACTGCATCATAGTTTCAATATTATAATCGCGTCAGTACCGACTGACCCCCCCCCCCTCCTCCCTCCCACATGATAGGGTAGGTAGGGTAGATAGAGTTTGATTGATTCGTGATTGCGTTTTTTCACCCCTCCATTTCCCCGCTTTTTGGTGGTGGTGGTGGTGGTGGTGGAGGCGGATTGAGACTACAGTTATTATAATAATAATTTACTCCCCTCGTATCATAACTTGCATAGAGTTGGATGTAGGGAGGGAGGGCTCTTCTCCTAAGAGGGGGTATATGGTCACTTTCTTCTAGTGTTTTGTTGTTTTTGTAGGTTTGGTTCGTGGTGATTTCTTTGGAAGGGGATTTTGTTGTGGGTTAACTTATCGCTCATCTCCCAGAGTGGATTTTTGAGGTGTTGGGAAATTTTGTCTGGGACGTATGCTACAGTAGGTTGGTAAGTAAGCAACTCTTTGTTGATTGCTGCGGATTCGCGGATGCGGAGACTTTGGACCGTGACTGATGCTTGTACGAGTAGATTATTGGTTACGTGATCTTAGTTATGGACATCGTTTCCGGAGAGTTTAGTCATCTATCTGAGACACTGACAGGGGTAAGTTAATGCACAAATTTTTTGCAATGTCCCAGCGGTCCCGGAGATGTAATAGCTCGTGTATTGACTACGGTACTGGTATCTGTCTAATTCTCATGAAAGGCACTTTCCTGTCGTCAGTCTCATCCTGTAGCATCCAACGACAAGTGAATCCCGCGTATGCTCCTTAGGGTCTAGAGCCTAGAGATTATGTGAGGCCTAAATGAAGATTGCGGGAAAGGAACACATAGGACCTAGACACTGAAAACCGACACCTCTCGTTCACACTTTTTCGCCTAGTATCATACTTCTAGTGCCATACTCGGGCATATATGATACTAGAAGTAGCAGCGCCTTGGCATAAATCTGTATCCGTGTTCAATTTTTAATCCCCTTTTATACAAAACGCCCTCTTCGCTGTCGTTAAACAATTCTCACTGAGTTAGCTGGATTAGGGATCAGCTGATTTCAAGTATGATATGATAGCTCCATGAAGAGCAGTTTTCCTGTGAAAAGCCTTGTGGGGACCGGTTTTGGTTAATTGGATTTGATGGTGGTAAGGGTTCATCTCAAACACCCAATACTATTCACACTCGTACCGGCACGACAGTATTATTATTATTATCATAGCTATCTTTTCCCTTAGTTGATTGGCGGGGTAATGCTCGGCGTGCCTAGAACCGTCTACGAACACTTCTCTTGCTCCGCTTTGTGGGAGATGGTGTAATACAGAGAATAAGTTCAACCAATCCCATACGCTTGGTATTTTGAGTGACACCCCATGACTGCAGTCCTCACGCCTCCACTGGTGGGTATGATACAAAACTTCCTTTTTGTAGCCGGAAGCGTGACAGTGTTTTGGTATCCTGGGGAAAGTCGATAGAAGGGGGGGGGAGACGTTCGTCTTTCTCTTTTTTCTTTAAATCTATAATCCGTACGACATACAATAGACCCACAGCATCCATATTATCAGCAATATATAAATACCACGAATGTCATAAGGATTTCATCGACCCTCGTGAACCTTGCCTGCGGAAGGTACAGTACCAGAGCTTTCTCAATAAACCTCGTTGGACTACACATCGACGAGCGGGATCTTCCAGCCCAAGTGTTTTTGCATACGTGATAACCACTGTAGGTAAGCCTTTGGCCAAAATGTCCTTACTCATGTATTCGGTCCCCGATATAACTGCGGGTGATTATCCCCTTTAGCTCTGGTGCTTTAGCGGAAGCTTGAGATGCAAGCTTTAAGCCAGTGATATTGCATTCTTTGACATCACACGCCCATGGCAGTGAACTGAACGATATATATTTCGTCATGAATGATTCCTTAGGATCTGATGTTTTTAGCATCGGTGGATCTCCTCCCCTTTCTATTTTCCGAGTGTGATGTTCCACTATTCTCCTTCCCCATCTTTGATCACAAGAGCTTTTGTGGGGAGTGTCTTAACTAAGCTTCTGAGCTCACTGCCGATACTGTAGCTTGCTCTGCCTAGCTAGGGCGGGGTCGGCCGTTCAAATATTTGGAATTCAACATTCGCGTATAGCGTGTTCGGGAGCTATAGTACCTTGATGATAGCTATACATTCACTCTACTTTCCACGGGGTAAATTAATCTGCGCCTATATATCATACACTCTCTGATCGTTCATTACTAACTTGGGTTCTATAAGTATTAGAACTGTCCGATTAGTGCTTTGTGTAATTTGTTGTGACGTGTACGATTATTCTCCATAGCACCGGTAATATAATACGGTGTGTTACTGTGCCGTACCGACATACAATCGATCCCGTGCTGGTACTGTAGCACTCAGCTATAGTGAACCCCTTTATAATATAGTGAACAAACTGCTATTACGGATGGATAGCCTAGGGGTTTGGATTCCTTGTGTGACTTCTCCTGGTGTAAGATGGATTATTATGCTGGCCGATGGATTCGATTGGGCTTCTCGGATGTTTGACTTCTTTCCCCGGTAGAAATTTGGTCTGTTATAAGGAAAAGCTAGTAGCTAGTGAAGTAGATCCGCACATGTCTGGCTGAAGCTATGGCCATACGGTGGGGAGGTGGGGAATGGAGGTGGGGAATGGAGGTTTATGTTTTGGGAGCTGTATGGACAGGGTAGAAATTGTACTCGAGTACTGGTACTCGAGTATTATACTCGAGTAGTAGTAATCCTGCTAGTGCACCTCCATCACTATTCTCCACCCAAATAAAACCTACTATAATATCATACTACCATTCAAACTATTACATAACACCCGAGTGAGTCCTCATGGATGACCTCCCTCCCTCCCTCCCTCCCTCTCGGCACATCACACCCAACACCACAAACACCGGCAACTGCCATCTTCCGAAAAATCATAGCACCCAGCCAAGGCAAAAGCAAAATCCCGAAACAAAGGGGGGGATCTACCGCTAACTCCAGCGCTTGGCTCTTACTCGAAATATGGATGACATGATGGGCCGGAGAAATTCTGCGAGGAGATACAGTCATGACGTGAATACTCAATTGCTTATATAGCCCCCCCTCAAGTTTTTTTCTTTCTCTTTTTATAAATATTCGTCGTTTCCCCCCTTTGCTGGGACTCTTCTCGCGTTATTTCTTCGAGCGACTCTCGTACCTGCTAAAGAACTCCCGGTGTGGTTGGACTTTCGGAGCTTTCTTGGCGGGGATTTCAATTCCGGATCGGGTCGCTGGGTGGTATGTGTTCTAGTTGCGCACATGATGTGGGTGTTCGCTGGGGTTGGTGCTATCATACTGGGGGATTTTGGAATGGGGGTTTGGGGGGGGGGAGGGTCGTTGGTGGTGATTGATGGTGGTGGTGGATGGTCTGTTTATTTGGGCGGCTGGTATCCCGACTTCTTGTTTGATCTTGGGGATCTTCCTGCGTTGGGGTTCTACCGGTACGGGACGGGAGTTGGGGCAATAGAGTTGCATGGTGGGCCCGTGGGGGGGGGGGGGGTATTCTACATTTCGCCGCCTTCAGACTGCGTTCGATTTAGTCCACTATTATATCGCCCGGAGGACCTCCCCGATACGGCACCTTCCTGGCTCCGGAATTCACCCTTCGAGCGGACCTCAGCGCCACACTACTTTCGATCGCTAGACATTGTACGAGAACGGCGTACGGCTAAGGATATACCACGTACTGAGCATTTCAATCTCCTGAGACAGTGGGTTTAGAACGAACTTGGACTTGAACCAAAGGTACGGAACGAGGTTGACCATCGGGATTGCCGCAGCCCAGGTCAGGGTGCAGGGTTCTTGCGCACTCAGAGAGGAACAGATAGGACGGATTCACTTAGCCTCCCTCTACAAAGCGGCTCACTCGGAAACAAATATTGCGCCTTTCCATCTTCCACTAGCTGATGCTTTGTTATTACTCTCTGCGTGGAACTGGCGGGAGAAAAAAACACGTAAAAAGGCAAAATATATCTGTATTATAGAAGGGCATATAATTGCTCTTTCCCGCTTCTTCATTTTACACCTTCCCTCCTCTTCACAGAATCCCCCGTTTTCGGGCCTTTGCTATCTTGTGGGAAGGAGGTGAACCTAGTTCCTAGGTGAAAAATGGGGTCCGTTAGATATGCCAGACTTGAACAGGATAATGTACAGTAACTACTGTTGACGATCGGAAGTATTTTTGTTGCAAATCGGTGATGCCCGCTGCGCTTGTTCTGAGCTTTAGTTAGCATCATGAGAATCGGTCCCCAGTCCCCGTCCGGCTGAAATTATGCAGTATCGGAGCTTCGCGTATGATATATAGCGGGGTTCTTCACCAAGCTTTATGAATCAACCAACTGTTCTGTTCGTCTTGTTAGAGTGTGGACCTGATATTGCATAATCTACTCGCGTAAGTATAACACACACTGCGCTATGTTGCCTATGCCTAATCCTGCATATGAAAACATTCCTGCACCCCAATTATTTACTTCCGCTTGCTCCCTTCGGTGACCCCAGCCCCCCTGCACTTCAACACCCTTCCCTTCTCAAGTTCCATACCACCTATGATACAGCAATAAAAAAACTCCTTTTCTTGCTCACCTCCCCCAAAACACAATTCGGAAAACATAATCCCCTCATATCCCCCATCGGCGACACAATCACCGCGGAGATAGTTTATCGGTTGTCGGAAATTTGATCAGCGAGGCAAGAGAGCCAAGTGAAAATAAAGATGGGTCGACTGCGAGAACAAGGTGGTTGGTTCTTAGAGGAAGAATAAGAATTTACCGATGTCTCTTGCACATTGCTGTGATACTTGGGTACCGACGCACTGTATTTATACCTGTAGGAGGTATATCTATATACAGAGCCAACTAGTTTCTGAGTCCCACTGGCACTTATTGCCCGCCAGACATACTTTCGTTCACATTGAAGCCATTTTTTCAATATCAGTAATTAGTAATTACCGGGTGATAGTACATGATATACAGCCCTGATCAGACCTTCGCCATCTACATATCTAGTCTACCTATCCGTCATCGCTATTAAGTGATTCCGCGGTCTGAACCTAACTTTACCATACTCACAGTAAGTTCCTGGAAAAAGAAAAGAAAAGAAAAAAAACAATTGGGGAAAATCCTCTACTCGAGTACCTACCCTCTGCTGCTGAAGGTGTGTGTAATTGTGAGCTGGGAAAACCCCAGAGAACGGACTGCTCGTAGACTCACCCGCCTCGCACTACACTATTTCGAACTATGTTACCTCTACCAAAGCCCCCCCCCTAACCATCCACTCACCACCACCACCCGTAAGACGCCCCCACCAAACAAGAAAAACCAATTACCTACAGCATAATATAATGCAAAACCTCACAAAACGCCACTTCAGAAAAGAAATATCCAAAAAGTTGGCATTATAATAAGTTGCTCCTCCTCCCAAACCTATGATACCTATAATACTACTGCACCTGCCTACCCACTAACTTACTACCTTACCTTACCACAACCACACAGTCGTCCCCCGGCAGCAACCATCGTGTGATCCGGATCCGGATTCTTGAAGAGCAACATTCAGCCCGCCCGCGGTAATGAATGAGTTTTGAGCGGAAGTTTCCATGATATGATTACCATATGGCGATCACCGGTCCAGTTGGGGGGTTGGACTTCGGAGCGGGGTGACTTGTGGGTAGGTTGATTAATTAGTATACAGCTGCAGCTGTACTGTACTGTGCTTGGTAGGATGTAATGCTTTCTGGTCTCTTGGATGGGTTGGTTGGTTGGTTGGTTGAGGTTGGTTGTTAAACTGACCGCACTCTATAAGCACAAGTTAGTTGTAATATCATGCCACCCCCGCACATGCTAATATCATTCATTCCCGGAGGTTCGAGTTTCTGGATCGGTCAGGAACATGACCGGTACCTAGCTTTTCATTTAGGTCAGACGTAATAAGTTACTGTAAATCTAGTTTTAGTACATTTTAATTTTTTTCCCTTTCCATCTTTCCCATTTTTTGGCTCGTTTAAGGTGTCATATTATATAACCAAACTCTCCCACCATTCCCCACACCAGACATTGGGAATACCTAATCGTGCTGCATCCCCTCTTGGGTAGCTCAGCGACGGTGATATCTAGCGATCAAGGGGAGATGCTGATGTTATAATCGGTCCTCGTTCAATCGGACTCCTGTTGGTTTACATCCCACATTTCTGGGCACTTTTGCACGACGAATATTGTCCCCCCCCACCCCACTTCCTCCCCCGAATTGGGCATATGGCGTGATGGGGGTTTCTTTAATGTTAGGAAATGGATTGTGGCGCTTTCCCAGCTAATATAGTTTTTCCGTGATTACGGTTTTATTATAGAAAAAACGAAAAGAAAAACAAACAGAAAAAAGTCCTTTGTATATGGTGGAAGGGAATATCCAAGGTAAGGAAATGTCATTTTTTTGCTTTGGCCCTAGGCCCCACTTCATTGCACTATTGTATATCCCCACTTGCCGAGACTTTAGTATAAGGAAAAAGGAAACAGCGCTGTTTTGACAGAACAGCCCGAAAAAGAGAAAGTAGAGCTGGGTGGGTGGACAGAGAAAATACACTTTCGATGACTGGTAATCCATTGCCGCACGCACCAGAAATACAGAATATGGGATGGCTGCTTGGAGCTCTGGTTGCGTTTTATTCTTCAGCTGGTTGGCTCGGGCCGTCTGGTAGGTTAGGTTCAACGTCCTCTAGACCCAGTAGAATATTCACTACCGCCGTATATCCGCCTTCAGTGGCGAGGGAGAGTGGAGTCCGTCCTTTGCTATCAGTGGCATTGCGGTCGACATCCCCGCGACCAAGCAACGCCTTCACCATCTCAGCACATCCTTTTCCAGCGGCCCAAAGGAGGGGTGTTTGCCCATATTTATCAGTAGGGTTAGGGTTAATATCTCGCCGCTCCAATAAAACCCTCGCTATTCCTTCATGCCCCCCAGTAACAGCATGCCAGAGCGGTGTTCTCCCACTGTTGCCGCCCGCGTTGATATCAATGTCTTGTCGGTCGAGAAGTAGCTTCACAATCCCCTCGTTTCCTATTTCGGCGGCCTTGCAGAGGGGGGTTTGTCCATCATCGCGCGCTTTGTTGGGATCGGTGTCTTCGCGGGTGAGCAACGACTTTGCTATCTCTTGCCGCCCATCAATAACAGCGCGCCAGAGTGGTGTTTCTCCATCGCTGCCCTCCGAGTTGGGGTTGACATCGTGCCGGCTGAGTAGCGCTTTTACTAGTTCATGACGTCCCTTGAAAACAGCCCACCAGAGAGGTGTTTCTCCGTCGTTGTCGGCCAAATTGGGGTTGATGTCCTCCCGACCCAGCAACATTTTGACAACCCCGTCGTGTTCCCTATAAGCAGCCTGGCATAGTGGCGTTTGTCCATACCTGCCCGCTAGGTTGGGGTTGATACCTTTGTGACTGATCAGCAACTCCACAACTCCTTCGTACCCCATGTAAGCAGCCCACCAGAGAGGTGACTCTCCATCATTTTCTGTCGAGTTCGGATCAATCTCTTTTCTATCCAATAACAACTTCACTACTCCTTCGTGCCTTTTTCTTGCAGCCCATAAAAGAGGGGTTCGTCCTCTATCATCCGGCCGGTTAGCATCGATATCGTTCAGCTCGAGCAACCGCTTCACAGTGTCCTCATGTCCCCTCCGGGCAGCCCAGATGAGCGGTGTACTGCCGGTGAAATCTCTGCCATTGACATCCCAAGATTTTATCTTTATTAACGAACTTAGGAGGTCTGTCATGCCAAGGTATGCTAGACAATGAAGCCCGGTAAATCCCTGCGGGCACTTGTTGCTAGTAAGCTCCCACAGCCAATTGTCGTCGTTTAGTAAGAGTAGCTTTGCGGATATATGATCGGGGTATTGATCTAGGAGATCGAGGGCGAGCGATTTTGCGCATTCCGTAGTGCCTTGGCGGGCATGGGTTGCCCAGCAACTCGAAGCATACTGGAGGAAGGGGACAGTCGGAGGTGTAGTGTTGAGCGCTAAGGGAAGGCTCTTGACAGAGTTAAAATTCAGGTAGGTTAGGCACGTTTCGGCGATGGTTGAATGGGCTTCCTGGAAAAGCTTCGGCTGTGCGGAAAGGTGTTCCTTGAGAGTCAAGTGGATTAAACGAACCGTCGATGCCTCTTCATCCACGGTAACGAGGCCGAGGCAGCAACCTAATATCGTTTGCATCAGAAGGACATTCTCGGCATCTAAATCTGGGGAGCCTATTTCTACTGCAAGAGCGTCGCGGAGCTCATTAATGTGTAATGGTCGTTGCGAATGTGAAATCCACATTAAAGTGGCCATTCCGACCTGCGATTCCTTCCCACCCAATTTACTTATTCGCTGCAGTGTCGCACTGTACGCATCACCTAGTGTCTGGCCATTCGTCGTTTCCCTCAGCTTCTCCTTTCTCCCGTGGATAGTAGTCTCTGCCAGGATTGAATCGAGACTCAAAGCAACCGGTATGAACCTGGTCTCTATTGTTAGTCATCTGTAATTGTTGATGGAACCACTGATACATACATCTCGGACGTCCTTTCCGGGATAGTTTTCATGATATCCTCCTTCAGGTCGCTGCTCATTGCCTCAGGATACAGGTCCCCCCCCAGCTTCTGACTTAGATAAGCTTTGATGTCTTCCGTGCTTGGGACAATGGATACGGTCGCTGCGTTTTCAGAAGTGCACTTTATAATTCCAGCCCGGATCTGCGGCCGACCCGTGAAAAACAGCCGCGTTCCTGGTGACCCTTGAATGAGGCACCTGAGTGACCGAAGAAACTCCGGGCGATGCTTTGTTAGACATTCATCTAGTGCGTCTATGCAGATAAAGATCTGATCAAAGGAGTTGAGAACCTTTTGCAACAGTATCAGTATATCCGGGAGTCGAAGACCACTGCCGCCCGTGTTTTCTTTGAACTGTCGGAATGCCTTCGAAACTTCTTCCGGAACTTTGGCTAAACGAGCCACAATTTGCTTGAGCAGGCCACCGAGCATGTTTGTTGGCGTCTGCTCATCTTGTGCTGGGAAGTCGAAATAAAGATAGAAAACGGCCTCGTTTTTCCCAACGACCTGGTCGGACAATGTATCTATTACTAGAGAACTTATTTTTCGACTAGTCAGCAACGGAAGGAGTTCTACCAAGGGCTATTTTCGTAAGATACCTTATGTAGGTTTTTCCTACCCCTGGGTCACCAGAAAAAAATAGAGTTGGATCCACGGATGTGTCTTCACAGTTCCGCCAATTCAGGAACTCCTGTGTTCGTAGAGCCCACTCTCCCACTCCACTGAGCCGCTGAGTGCGTATATCTTGGTGACGCGCTTGGGGTTCCAAGGGAGATAGCCATGCTAAAATCTGCGCCTTTTCGTCCGCTACTATCGTGTTATAGTTGTTGGAGACATTAAAGCAGTCGGTATTTCCGGTACCGGCGGAATTTTGGAACGAGGGTGGATTCATGATTTCTGAAGAGGTTTTTTTGGGGAGAAACAGACGATGTTCATGGATGACGGAAAGCGGGGGAAAGCGGGGCTGATATAGAATTCTTCGAGTGCTTTGCCTGAGCACGCTAGAGCGCAAGTACTGCTCTGCATGAGCTCTGCGTCTCCCGGCGGCGACACCGAAATTTTATTGGCAGAGGGAGGTAAAGCTAAGATTCCAATACGGTAATTATGAGATCGTATTAAGCACACATTTTTCTAAGAGAAAGAGAAGCACGAGCTTGTAAAGAGGGAATCACGGTTCACATGCTCTACGTTGTGAATTGTTAACAATATCGGAGCGTCGAGTCGTGTGCGGGCGGGCGGGAGAGTTCAGTCCTTTGCCATGCCAGAGGTTAAGGATCGTCCATCAGGAAAGTTACCCTGCCTCAAAGATCCAGGGACTCTGAATCCCCAACATCCTTAATCCTGACCTCTCGATACTTGAGCAGTCTTTTGAGGGTAGCCATTCGGCTCGGATCATTACAATTGGCTAGACAATCAAGAGCGATTTCTCGGCGGCCTCTCGAGCGCTTGTTAACCTTTCTTGATCTTTTTCTATCCGAGCCCTTTATAGATTGGGATCTGGTTTCCAGTACGATAGCTAGCGTTACACAAGGGGAGAACGATCATTTCCCCCACCAAGAGAATTAGGGGTGTTTGGCACGGCGGCGTTTGAGTGGTAATATGTGTTGCCAAACACTTCACACCAGTTGTTGAAAGTTTGGGTGAAAAAAGAGACAATTAGTGATCAGTTGAATAAGTTAATTTCTAACAAGAGAACTTAATATGATGATAGTGAGCAAAACTTGTATCACAAGTGGGATTTAGTAACGCCATGTTAAGCTACAAAACATTGTTTTCAAACCGCAGTTTCCGAACTTTGGAAATATCCCTACTTGGTATGGGAAATTCCCGCATTCCGAGGCCACAGTTGTAGGCCTATCCGCCGGCGGAGGGACACCCAAGCTATGAAAAACTTTCTCCTATTTGTTCCCCCCTCTTTCCTGCCCATTCCTCGCTTTATCCCTTACTTACTGTTCTTAACTTTTCTCAAAACTCCCCCTTTTACACACTCAACTCGATCTATCATGAACTCCTTCACCGCTTAATACAAACTCTGTGTCTCTACTACCCCTCAGCTGAGTAAAACCCTCATTGCCGATCATTCCCTCCGCATTGATTATTTTCAATAGTCCATGATGAAAATGCCCGCACCTGTAGGCAGCAGTACACGTATGCACATGTGGGACATGTAAACGTTGAAAAATTTTCTTCCTTATTTTTGCTTTCTTTTCCTTCTACTGGAAACCGTGGCCCCCCGTCACCTCATTTCCTAGGTACCTTTCTTCCTTTGTCTTGATTTCCCTCCCTCTTTTCTTGTGCCGTACCTCTCCTCCACTCAACAGAAACAGACAACGGCAATACAAAACAATCTCGACTCTTACAATCCTATTCGCTTTTGTGACCCTCCCTTGCTCAAGACTTCTGACACTTTATTTTCTCAAGATATCTCACAACTCCTTAATCGCTCCAACTCAAATTGCTCTCGTTCACTTGAACCACTTCATTTCACTCCGTATAGCCCTTCAGTCCTGTCATTGCCTCCATTGCATGCAACGCCTTTACCCCCAACAATCCCCCTCCGTCCTTTGGCAAGCATGCAGGCCTATATCTATCCGCAAAAAGCACTATTTCACCTTATAGGCCCCCCCGTCGGATCCAAAGGCGGTAGTCCTCGAATTTCGCTGCCCTAGTCGTGCTTCACGAAGCAATTCACACCCGTCCGGGGCTCTTGGTAGTCACCCCGCTGGGCCCATAGGCCCTTCGGAACACTGGGTCGGCTAGCTTTGAGAATTTATGGCCCAGGCCGCCATATTACATCAGTGGGTAGAATACCAGCACACTGGTTAAGCTACTGAGTCAGAGCCTCGTGGGGAATATCCAAAGATGGACAACCTTCCCAGTACTTCTGAGTCTGCGTTACAGAATGAGAAAACCTGTGCTCACTGCGTATCCACGCTTGCCGTGGCATTTGTGAATGCACATGGAAAGACACCCGCCCCGAGATTTCTTGAGTGTGGGGTTTCTAAGACAACATGTTGGCTCAGCTGGGGATCTTTTGCCACTCTCCTCCTCTCCTTTCCCTATATGAGGGTTCTTGTAACGTCCTGCCATGGTAAAATCGACACCTGGCTGGACACTCCCTCTAGAAACGTCTCAAGAGGTGGCAAATGCCATGAAGAAAGGGGTGCAGGATGAGTTCGACGAGGCTGTCACAAGAAGCGTAGCCCGCCGGGGGTCCGGCTCCATCCATTTCAATTCCGGTCTCGATAGAGGAGAGAATATGTGGCGGGTAGCGTCACACACCTACACGGTTAGAATAGCTTTCCTCCCTCCTCTAGTAGTAGATACACCTATGGGTTGACTATTGCCAGACGGATGTGCTTGGCTCCGTTACGGGAGTGGGAAGGATAGTTTAGGAGATATGCAGACGAACGGATACGGGAGAATGTTCTATAGAGTTTTATCCGCATGTTCTTTTCTTTGTTATCAAGGGAGTGTACGGAGGAATAGGAACATGTGGCAAACACAGAGATAGGTGTGGTGATCCATAGGTGGATCAGTATGTGACATTATGTTTTACTTATACACCTGTCTTTACCGTTAGTTTGATTTTAGAGAGGGGAGCAGTTTAGAGCAGAGCGAGCGAGAGTGAGTGAACGAAGTATTATAGCCGGTAAACTTATGTTCCATATCTTTCCTCCTAGTGCCTAAGTTCTGGACCTGGCAAGTTGCTCGAAATGCGGGGAAGTGCATAAAGGGAAGTGTGTCAGGAAGATGGCACAACTGGATACAGGGAGATGGTTTTTTGTTGGGGTGGACGAGATGGAATGTCGGATCTGTGGTGGGAAATTCGGGGGTGGGAGTTCTACGAGACCGGATGGATCTGGGTTGAGAGCACATTTAAGCCGGTGTAAGAATACATGCGGTGTCGAATGGGAGAAATTGTTTTGGAAGGAGAAATCGGATGGTTGGGACAAATGGGACGAGGAATATAAATTGGCCTTGGTGGTTAGGGGGATTACGAAAAGTTGGGTGGAGGATTCAATTTGTGAAGGATGTGGGAAAGGGATGTGGAGGAGGAATATCGGAGCTCATATTAGGACATTTAATGTATGCTATAAGTGGGCAGAGAGTGAGGTATTAGGGGCATTGCTGGACAAGCCCGGAAGGAGGTGATAGTTTGTTATGTTGTGTATTGTTGGTTTTGTTGGTTTTGTTTGGTTTTGTTGTGTTGTTTGGTATGAGGGCGAGCTGGCGTACCTCCGGATTGTACTGCCGTAGGATAGAGAACCTAGATAGGGATGCTTCTTATATGTTATACGAATATATGATATATCTAAGTTCCAGGTCAAATATCTTAGTCTATTAGCTACTTCCATACGACCCTCATTCCCCCCATAGTACATTTAACATTAATTTCGTCTTAAAGCTAAGATTTACCTTTTCGTTCACTTCACTCTTTGTTATCATAATTATTACCATTATGGTTGCTCCTTCTGCTATCCTTTGGGAGGTGTGAAACAGTGAAATCCAGTGCCGGCCAGATCAGGCAGATATTAGCCTAGCCGTGCCTGGTGAGGGAATCGGATTTCCCGGTCTTTTCAATGCCCAAGGAACTCGGCCCTCTACTCGGGTGTGATCTGAGGCTTCATGACGGTCGGCAAACGACGCCAGGTGGGTTTACCGTACGCTACCCTATGATACCGTGCCGTATCGTACTGTAGGTAACTTTACAGTATCCTACAGTTCGAACCCTAAAATTAGCGGAGTGACTGGCGGTGATGGCCTCACGAAAGTGAAACTGCCCTCTGGAGGTGCCTTGTTGCGTAATTTGATAACGCGGTCAGACACTGGAATTCCAAGTCAGTCCAGCACTGTATCGCTGATTTATCCTAGATGTACAGTACTCTGGTAGAGACGGAACAAAAAATACGAACGGTTATGGTGGCAACGCAGTGGATAGAGGGATGATGGATGTGGCAGCGGGTGAAGAAGTGTTAGAAATGACGAGAGGCGAGGCACGGTAAATAGTAGTCGGGATGGAGCGTTTGCACAACTGCTAATTGGGCACAGAAGGTGCAAGTGTAAATTTACCAAACATGGGGACAAGAGGGAGAAACCAAAGGGGAAATAAGAACTGCAGTAAGACCAGTTTTGTATTTTAGTGGTTTACCGGAAGATAAAAAAACTAATGTGTGTGGAAGAGAAGAGAGAGAGGCGGGGGGGGGCTTGCAAGAGACCTACGGTACTCTGTACCAATGACAACCAGGGCGGCTCCGTGGAAGAGGCCACCCCCCCAGCATGTAACTCATGAGGTCTAATTTTTAAAAAAAAGTGATCAGGTCGCGAGAAATCTCAAGCCTAGAATATTGCACAAAGCAATTGAACATGATACCACACCAATCCCCCCCTCTTCGTTCCCAAGCTTTCCCTACATATCTTCTAGATTACTATACTTCCTTGACCTTAACCGAGAAATATTTCTTTCTCTCTCTCTCTCGCGTCTCACGGTTTTCTTTTGTACTCTCATCCGGTAGTGCTTTTGGCAGCCCTCGGGGGGGGGAGGGGAGGGGAGGGGGGTGGAGATATATGCTGCTGCTCCTGTGCCTAGGGGCTCAGGAGTCACTAAGCGCTCATAAATCATCACTCGCTGCTGAACTTACTCCCAGTGTTAGAAGCGTCCTTCCATAAACTATCGGGGATGGTCACCCGCAAGATAGTATGATACATCAGCCGATAATGTGGCGGGTAATGCGGCGAGTGAGGCCGCGTGAACGGTGATCGGCATATCCCTCACCTCTCTCTCTTTCCTTCTTTCTTTCTTTTCTCAATAAACCTCAGTCATTTTCAGCACCTGGGAACATTCATGTTGCAGGTAAACAATAATACGATATAGAACTCAGGAGGGAATCCTAAAACTGTCCGAATTCCCGGGTTGCCGTGCGGTGCGGTGGGGGGGTGGGGGGTATTCTTTACCAGAGAGTGTGAGCTCTAACTAAACCATACCCTACCGACGAAAACTTAGTGTACGATCCACTGGCGAGTTTGTACTGGTACGGTTTCCCTCCCGGGGGTGTTGTAGACTTGGCTTGGCTTGGCTGGGTATAATATCTATCTTCACTATTTTTTTATACCTTCTTCCTTGATGTGCAGGGGTGAGATGAAGGGGTGTGTACTGTATAGCGGCATGAGATTGGAGGGTAAGTTAGGTCGTCCCAGAAAGTGTCTGACTAGTCTAGTATCCTCTCCTCATCTCTGCTATATCGGTGATATGGGGGGGTGAGTAAGTAAGAAAATAAATAAACAATCCTTATCAATTTTTCTATAATACACAAAATCCGGGGGCATTAGGGGGAGGGAGATTAGAGTAGTCTATGTAGTTCTATAGAAGCCAGCACAATCGGCTAGGGACCCGCAACCTTTTAAACAAAAAGATTCTCTTCAGGGCAACAACACACCACGAACGGAAAATCCTACATTTGTTAGTGTGTGCGCGTGGGCGTGAGCTGCCGGTATATTACATGTTTCCCACCTCTCTCTCTCTCACCACACTCTACTCCGCTCCGCTAAACTCAGCAACCAACCAAAAAAACAAAAAAAAATCATAAAATCGGTAATCTGCTAATACAAGGAATATCCCCCCGCCCGCCTTGCCTTTTCCATGTATACATTATTCCATTTTGTCCACCTCAACCCCCGACTCGCCACCCTTCCGCCTCCGAAACACCCTTCTCCAAAAGCCCCCCTTCGACTTTGTGTGAGACGACGACAGCGCACCGGATTGCTTCTCTCCAGGCGCGGGACCGGTGCCCCACTTCAGTTTTGGATTAACGGATAGTTTGGACGGTTTGTTGTTGCCTTTTGCCTCTTCTCCCGCGGGTTTCTTGCCCTTGCCCTCACTTTTAGTGCTTTCGATGGGGCTGATGATGTCCGGGTCCGGGAGTTTGGGGGCGGCGGCGGGGGGTGTGGGGGTCGAGGTGGATGGGTTTGTGGGTGGGTTTGTGGATGGTGAGGGTTGGGATAGTGTTGTGGTTGTTTCTTCTGCCGCGGGTGTTTCCTCTGCTGCAGGTGTTTCCTCTGCTGCGCGCGCTCCCTCAGTTGCAGGTGTTCCCTTAGCTGCAGGTGTTCCCTCCGCCGCGGGCGCCCCCTCTGCCGCGGGCGCCCCCCCTGCTGCGGATGCTTCCTCTGCTGCGGGTGTGTCCTCTGCTGCGGGTGTTTCCTCTGCTGCGGGTGTTTCCTCTGCTGCGGATGCTTCATCTGCTGCAGGTGTTCCCTCCGCTGCGGATGCTTCCTCTGCTGCAGGTGTTTCCTCCGCTGCAGGTGTTTCCCTTGCTGCAAGCGCTACCTCCGCCGCGGGCGCTCCCTCTGCTGCGGGTGTTTCCTCTGCTGCGGTTGCGTCTTCTCCTGCGACCGTTTCTTCTACTGCGGCAGTTTCTTCCGCTACAGCTATTTCCTCGACTGCAGTTACTTCTTCTATTGCGGTTATCTCTTCCATTGTGGCTGCAGTTAGGGTTGTTCCGGTGCTATAGCTCGAAGGGGTTCTTGAGAGTGGAATGGAAGTGGAAGTGGGGGGGTTTGAGGGCAGGGGGTAGAAGTCCCCTGTTATGGATATGATGGAAGAAGAGGGGCTGTCTGAGGTGAGGGTATGGACGGGTTCCGGGATGACTGGGGGGTCGCCGGTTGTCGCTGTAGTCTGGGGGGGTTGTGGGGTTGTCATTGTATTGTTCTTGTTTTTGTTGTTGTTATTGCGGTAAATGATCTTCGGGAATTGTGGGGCGGAAAAATGCTTCGGAGGGAGGGTGGAAGAAGAGAGTGGAGGGGTAGAGATTTATATACTCCAGTAGTCTTTTTCCTTTTCTCCCTAGGTGGAGTAGGGATTACACGTTTTGATTGACTAGTTTGGTTTAGTGCGTGGTAGTATTATACGTGTTAGATACAGTTTAGGAAGATCCCTTTTGTTTCCCGTTTCGATAGGTTTGGTGGTAATGGTTTTGTAATGGGGCTTCCCTACCATCTCTCTATTTGGCTATGAGTAGTATAATCTCTAGACTATTTTATAATATTCGAGGAGGGGGATCAAAAAGCAGACCTTCGTACCGGTAGTTCCCAGACAACAATTGTATGCTGCTCCCCGTCTTCATTTTGATATCTTGTTTTTGTCGTCGTTTTTTTGGCTGCGGTGTTGTGTGCAACGTACCGCACCACCAAATAGACGTAACTTAACGAAGTGTGAAAACAATATTGCGTTGAAGCGATTCCTTCCACGAAGTGAACTTCCCAATCCTCGACCGCGCATCTGGGCAAAAGAGCGCTCATCCCTTCGCGCCCTTCAGAAACCTTGAGTCCAAAAACACCAAACTCGTGACTTTCTCTAGGGATGTAAGCGTATGCATACCGTATGTTCGATTACGTCCGTTCTAAGCATTGTCAGCATCAATAGCGGTAATACCCAAGCCAGTCGACATCAGACTGAACCAACGATAGGCGCGCAGACCCTCCTTCCTTCCCAATAAATCAAATTCCATCCTCAGAATCTCGAGCGAGTCTATGCCACCGGAGCCTAGCTCCAATCATATCGAGCCGCCCCCCACTCCAACTTTTCCACCCTCGGTGCATTATAGCGTTTCGTTCATCGAGGCACAGGCAGCGCGCGGTCCCCCATCAGCGATTCTTGCGCGTCATCTTTCCTAGGAAATCCCTCCCTCACTCAATTCCGCATCTTGCACCGGCAGAGGTGGAGGAGGGGAGGGCAAGCGCAAGTGTAACGGGGGTAATCTCATCCCTCCGTTCAGATCCACGAGCATGAGGATAACATCCCCAAGTTCAGGACTCGCGGGGGTTCGAGCAGTTAGAGAAAGGTCGAGGATTGTATTATTATTATAGGCACATTGTAGCGAGGTATGATGCAGGAGGATGACGTGAAGTAAAGTGACGCGAAGTTAACAATGGTCACACAGACAAGCATAATGCCTCGGTCCGATCCCTTGCACGAACCCGTTTGTGTAGCAGCACAGTGCAGGGATTAAACTCTTCCCATCACATGATTTCCAATACCCCTCCCCGGGCTCCGTTGCGGCACTGTAGCGCATCATACTGTATTACACAGACCAGACCAAGAAAGAAAAAACTCCTTGAAAACACCCATCATAACATCATGCTCGTGGACAAGAATTACCCGCCCAAGCTATGACTTATGGTACCCGCTTCGCCTCAGGTAATCACACACCAACCCTTACCCGGCGGATACCCTCCCTCCCAACCATCGCACGTACACCACTGCTTCTTCGGGACCCGATCCATAACGTTAGGAATGTGTGCTCCGCATCCAGACCAGGTAACCCCCGCTGTGTTGTCATACAATGAAATCATTTAGTAAACGATCAAGTCAATACTCGCCTCACTTCCCTCCCCGGTAGGATAGATTGACTTACAGCACTTGGAGCACGCGGTCCTCCTGCACATTTTGGTTTGGTATCTGCCTTGTTTTGTTTGTTCGTTCGTTCGTTCTCGTGAATGCTTGGGCTTGCGACGGCGCGGGTAGGTAGGGTAGGCAGGCAGGTAGGTAGGTAGGTGAAAGGAGGAAACCTGCGGGGGGTTTAAATAGTTGGCACTATACAACAGTGCGAGGACTAGTCAGGTCGGTTGGCACTATGGTTGATTTCGGCGAGGTTTTTGGATATTGCTTGACCGCCGGGACGGCGAGGTCAGGGACTGACCCTATGGTATCACACGATAGGGCAGCTCTTGCGGGGGGTCTTCCGGGGACCCCCTAGCGATCGGCAGCTATAATAGCACCCATCTACCCACGGTGCCGTGAATAGTATTGGAACAGTACTTCAGTACGGTTTTGTTCTCGTTCTCGAGTCGTGGGGGTCCAGGTTTGCGAACGCAACCGCTCTTGCGCGTGTTACGCCTTTCCGCTCAGATCTAGGCCTTATGCAAGAGCAGTTTTCACAAACATCGCCCTTTTGCGAGTATAATACGGGTAGATACCATACATCGACCCTCGTGGTAAAGCCGTTCCTGGTAGTGAATGTTATGGTGCTGTGCATTGGGCACTGTGCCGGTATTACCGTTGGCACATCCGGACTAAAGACCGGTGCCGTATAAGGAAGATTCTAACCTCGCAGGCTTGTAACAGGATCGAGACTTTTATATCGACGGGTGGGTGAGCTTCCTTGCCGACATATCCTAAAAAGCCACCATCTCGATCAACCTCACCTGACAATACGGCGCCCCCCACGCGGACGACGGGAGAAAAAGTCGACAAGAGCGCCATAAGTGGCAAACCTCCGACCACTACCCCCACCACGATCTCGCATCTCGCCCGCCTCAGATCCCCCATACGGCCCTACCGGTATATCGGCATCATACCCGCAATCGCGCCACGCCCTAACTTAAATAACCACGATCCTGGAACATTGCTCCCGCGTTATATATCGCGGCAACCGACCATGATAGACTTGCCATCAGGGTGCACGACGAATTCACCCAAGCAAACACCACACCATAGAAACTGGAATAACTGGACCACGCGGCATGTAGTACTCGAATATTCGAGACCCACACCCCCCCGGTCCACTCTGGAACCAGGGACGAAAAACGCAGCAAATGGCTAGAGCTAGTGGGACGGGCTATTTAGCCTCCCTCTAAGAGAAACGAGAAATTTAAAGCCCTTACCGGAAGAGGCAATTGAACGACATATATGGCTCTTAGAGTTTCTGCGGTGCGAGGTGGGGGGCGGGTGGATCCAATTATTATTTTCCCCAATCGATATGGTACAGTACAATTTTTCCCTACCTCGCGAGCAAAGCGAGAAGCGGTATGCCCGATACCATGCTCCATTTGTGTTTAGCAAGGCGAGCTAGAGTTGAGTTGAACTTCCTCCTCTCTACGAGAGAAATAGAATTTAGTTTAGTTGAATGGTGTTGTGGAGAACTGAAAGAATCTGAGCGGGTGATGACAGAGAAATACAACGCATGCTTTTTGGGCACTTTTTTTGATGTGAAGAGAAATATCATGTTCAAGCTCCTCTTTTGCTTGAAACCGGGACACAGAATGTCTTCAAAAGCCCATATTCGACTGAGCCTGCGATGTTATATGAGGACCGTATTTTGCTCGTGGTTGAGAAATACGGTGCCCCAAGGAATACTGACTATGGTTTACAACAAAGTATGACCCCTTCTAACTTAACCCAAGTTGCTTGCTCAAGACCTACCCTCCCGCTCGCTTTGCCAGGTATAATACACTACTCGCAACGTAGGAAAAGATTGTGTATTCTGCGAATAGTGTATCCCCGGCCGGGCTCAGTCACCCACCTACTGTCATACCCCGTGAAAAAAAACTCTCCTTGCTAGTGCTGTACTGTACAATGCTAGTTTTCAATATATCTAAAGACCTTTCAGGGAAGAAAGAAGAAAAAAGAGCCAAACCAAACCAAAACCGAGAGAACATCCCATCAGAAGTTGCCAGGGACTATGGTACCTGCTCGGGGAATATCGGATACATCCCATCGTTCCTCCACTCCCCCAGAGCCACTATCTCCACCACCACCAGCGCAACGTTTGATAGCCTACCTAAGCCTTCAGAGCACTGAATCCCACCCCCAAATACAATAACACCCCAAGAGCCCGAAATAATTATAAAAAAAACCTCGCGCTGAGAGAGGAAAAGAAAGAAAGAAAGACGTCTGAAATTCCCTCTCTTGGATACTGGTAAGGTAGGGTAGGATAGGGCGAGCGCACATCGAAAAAACTCACCCCCCCCCCAACCTCAGACGGGGAAAAAAAGAAAGAAAGGAAGGAAAACGTGCCAAACCTTACCAGCAAAGGCAACTACCTTCCAAGTCCTATCATAATAAGCATGAGGTTCAAATATAATCCGATATCCTAGTATTATTTCTTACCGGTAGAACATTTCCCAACCTTGAAACAAACTCATACATCTATTATACAATATAACAACACCTTTTACTACAGACCTCAACGGTTTGATGGCGTTGAAGCGATAGATACCCCCCCGCGCGCGCGCCAGTGCAGTACAGTACCCTGCCAACTCGGATTTTTGCCCCGTTCTAGATTACCAGTACCAGTACAGTACCAGTATTGCGTTTTATATATTCCCCCATTATCTGATCCAATCGAATTCCTTCCTTTGACCACTCCCCCCCCCTGTCCACTTAGTTAGTCGTACAGTATGATAGGTATGGGTTTTTTTTAAAAAAATTGGGGTTATGTATCTCTAATTTAGGTGTGTGTGTGTGGGTGGTGATTTATTTATTGTATTCTATTCTATGGTCGGGTCCCTTGATGGTAGAATTTAAGGGTAGGGGTTTAGCTCTATGCATGGGGGTGGGTGGGTGGGGGTCACGTATATATGGAAGAAGAAAAAAACGTCTAGGTTATGATGGTTAGAGGTATCATAGTAAATGTTGGACCTGCATTGGGGAGGGAAAAGGGAAGGGAGAAGAATTTGTCCCATTGAATTTCTTGAAAACATATGCGTTGTATATTGTCATCCATGCTCCAGAGTGGGTAGGGGGAGGAGTGGGGCATCGCATTTGACGGGCTGATCACGTTTCGAAAAGAAGAAAAAAGCAGGTATTTGAGCGTTATTTTATATGACTTGGGTATATAATCGGTAGAAAACAAAAATAAAGACGGTCCAGCAAGGAAACTTGAAATGTATGTATTCGCTCAACAATTTCATCCCACGTGGTTCGCCAAAATTTCATCCCGTAACCCCCATTTCGAAACGTGGTAATGGCCTTACTGCTTGGAAAAGAAAAGAAAAAATAGTGGAGATTCTCTCAATTAATCGTTTCCGATTCAGCCTATTTTGTTCCATTCGATCCACCCCCGTCGATAGTCTCTGCTAAGTAAATCATGGCCACCGAAAACTAAAAATCAACACCCATTCCAAGAGTAAACCCTTCAGGCATCTGATCCCCAAACTTCCCAGCCCTCAGGCCCCCTCCCCAGGAAACGACTGGTAGGAAAACTTTCCACGACTCCACCTGGACAAACTCTAAAGGCATATAATCTAGTAACATCTCTTCCAACCACCAGCTTCACCGTCTTCAACTCTGGTATTTGCTGCAGAACCTTCTGCACGAACTCATAGGCTTCGGCTTTATTGATGAGTGGTCGCGCGTGGAGGTAGAGTGTCGATAAGTTCGGTGCGTGCATTGCCGCTGGTTGGTCACCCTAACTGATCATTAGCCAGGGACGAAGACGTGAGGGTAAGGGAGGGGGAATAGGAAGGATTGATACAAAAGTGGATTCCATCACAGGGCAGCAAAGGTTCTCCAGCACCGGACACTTGCCAGTGAGAATCTTCATACCGGGCTCATCAACTGTTTTCTGCTGGTCTAATGATAGGATAGCCAATTTCCGGAGTGTGTTTCCGTGATGCGTAGCAATTGCTTCGAGGAGGTCCTTTGAAAACCTAAAGGAGGAGACTTGCCGACGGTTGCCGCCTGGCGCCGCCCAATCCGTCGAATCACATTCCAGCTCGTAGTGGAGGTCTTGTAGGCCACGGAAGCATTGCAGGAATTTCGTGACGGCAGATTGAGTAGCGCTTATCCGAAATGTCCGGAGGTTTGGGAATACTTTATTTTCCTCCTCGGAAGCCCCTCCTGCGCCCTTGTCTGGCTGACCTTCCTCGGGAGGAGCGATGGCGGAAAGGAGCAGTCCTGAGCGATGGCAGGAGATAATTTCCAATTGTCTGAGGTTGTTGAAGTTGATTGCCCGGGTGAGCACTTCCAAACGTTCTATCGTAAATTGTCGCCCTACCAAGGTTAGTGATTCAAGCCCGCTCAAGGGCGTGACTTTCGTCTCTCCCGGGGACTCTTCAGAAACACTCCTGTGAGCCTGTTTACCGCGTCCGAAAAGCAATCTCTCGTCCTCATAATGAACTCCCCCACCCTTAGATGTCAGACTAAGCGACTTTAGCGTTCTGGCGGAGGTCTTGAGGATATTGCGGATGATGTCATAGTCTGCTGTGGATGAAGATACACGATGGGCAAGTGAGACGAAGCTTGAGTTGAGGATGAAGGTTACAGAGCGGAGGGGGTGGAGTTGTAGTAGTGGAAGATCAGTGTCAAGGATGTCGGAGAGCAAAAGCGAATGCAATCGCGGCTTGCGTACCAAACTGGCGGAGATGCGGGAGCTGCGAGGCCACAGATTTTTAGAGGTGTTCCAGCTAAGCCGGTACAATCATAGTAGATGGATTGTTAGCAAAAGAACCAGTAGGTACTTGCGGAGGGCAGCGAAGCAAGGGGGAAATACGCAAAGGATTCCAAAAGAGGCATATTCTCTATCGCACACTCAACAATCTCCTTTCTAATATCCGAAACCTCTTCCATAATGGCGTGTGCGGGTGTAACTTCAAACTCTCTGACAAACTCTCCACAATCGCCCAGGTCCTTGCCCAATGCAGGCCCCTTCCTACCCCCGCACGCTAGCCCATCCTCTGTTTCATCGGAAAACCTTAAAAGTTTCTCCTGCTGCTGTGAAGTGAGAAGGGCGTGCAAAGGCGTAACAAGCTTTCCATGTGTTAGACCGTTATGTGGGATTTTTAACCTTCTGTATAGGAAGCGAATGGCAATTGTATAAAAGTACTTGGAAACCATGCATAACGAGTAAATATCTGCATGGCTTTTGAGCTGTGAGTGCCCGCCGATAATGGCGCGTTGGTTAGCAATGGACCGTACACCCAAAAGGATCACCCACAGCGAACAATCAATCAAAGGGAGGGGATCAAACATTGGCAAAAATAACATGTAGTAATTCCGGTGGCAGCACGGGTGCAGACATATTCGCCATGATTCCGACTTTAACGGCACACACAACGTGAAGGTGTTGAACCTTGACGTGATGTAAATGTTGAATGTGGGTTGGTTTTTAAAAGGATGTGGTTTCCTACCCGCGAAGGATTTGGGAGATTGCCCGTGGGGATCCCTTTTATGAACAAGGCGACCACCGTAGTCTACCGTGTTATATCAGCACTTTTCCTACACTGCCCTTAACAGGGCTTGCTCCTCTCCAAACCAACAAACCCGCAGCTTACAAGACCTAGACCATATGGAATATGTTTTTCCTGATGCATCGCATCCACAATAGGTCTGGCCGGTCGAGGCCTCCATCGAGCTGACCCCGCAAGAAACAAGCCAGCATCCATCCATTCCAACCAAACAGAACAGTTCCCGCAAACGCCCCATGTCAGCTGCTTATCTGGGAGCTTCCGAGATGTTTTACCATATTACAAGTACGTTATTTACCCTAGCTCATCCGGAGCCTTCTGCTTGGACAGCGGCTGTTCCACCAAGCACACAGCTTTCTTGACGACGACACTACCGGTAACCTTTTCGCTAAGCGGAAGGCGCACGGACCACTGTTACCGCGATCGGCGAATAAAAAAGGTGACTTTATCGTATCGACCATCTGATAAGATTAGGTCAAGATTTCCTCTTGAATGCGGTGGAAAGCCCAAGAAAGGAAAAAGCCAACAAGCAGTAAATTTATTCCACGGTGAGTCTCTCTCTCGAACTCAATCGAAGGGCAACCTGGTAGAAGTGGGTAACCCAACCCACCTGAACACCCTGCATTGGCATTCCCAATTGGGCGAGAATGAATGGCAGGCTGCAAGCCACATGCTCTCCATCGGTGACTACTCAATTATGCTTGTGCCGGTTCCCTGGTGAAGGCGGTGTGTTACCTGCGAGTCCCGGGGGGGCTAAATGTAAGGTAAGCCCTACAAGTGTCTACCGTATCGATCGAAGAACACCCCCCAGGATATTCACTCTGCCGAGTATTGACCTGTGCGTTAATTCATTAACTCTCACTCGCCTTGTAGTAAAGACGGATGTTGGAAGTATTGCTTCACTGCGGTGGCGGGTGTGCATATGTTCGGCTAGCTTCGAGGCCGCTTGGGGCATGAGAATATAGGAAGTGAAGGGAGTAGTCACATTGATGGATTCTCAGGCTACAGATTGTTATTAGTGGGGCAGTCTCGGGCGCGTCTATGAGCAAGCGAGACACCAACTCCCTCTTTCATCAATCGGTCCCGTTACAGTACGGCACGTTAACCTTTCGGCTCTAGCCTCGTCTGTGTGACCTCCGACAACAAGACCCCGGAACGCACCAGAGAGATATGGTCACACTCTCTTCCCTTCCTCCCAAAACCAACGTGGTACCCGCCGGAGGAATCACACTGCAATAGAATGCCGGGATAGTTGCATTCAGCCCGAGGGTTGAAAATGTGTTTTTTTTTTTTAAGACCCAACCTTTGAGGCGACGGCGTCTTTTTTATGCAACAAGCCAGAGTCTTTTAACTAGAAAAGCACGCACAAACGCCCCCCAACCCCCAGGCTAAATTTCTCTAATGCCATCAATGGATGTTTTCTACAGCTTAACGTTTAAGCGAGTATTTGAACAAGTGTTTGCCGCGTTCTCGGCAGGCTCATTCTGCTAGATCAATACCTACACCCCTTAAGGCTATGAATGTACCGGTAGTTCATGCTAAGGGGATACCGCTTCCAACCTAAGCTGCCGTAATATTATTTTCAAAGCTGTCTGCGATTCCATCCTATTGTCCAGTTCGATTCATGAGGTTCAGGGAATAAATTCGATACAATTCAATTATCACCATAATCTCGGATTATTCGATTGAGGCTCTGCCCGCCATCACCGATGAGGTTTACTGTGACCGCTTTCACAATAAAGCAATATATATTTTTTCGCTGGCTAAAGCCCATAGTCTGTACAGATCGACGTACCGTACGCACGGTTGTCAAAAGAAAGGCTGGAATGATAATTTTTTTCTTCTCCGCATATGTTCGCTTGAAGAAAGTTACTCAACATCTTCCGGGGTCCTTTAGGTTCTCTCCTGAGGGTGATTTCCCCTGTTTGAATCCAATTCATTCTTCCTTTCCCCCCCTGCATAAGCTCTATGTTCTAAGGAATTGGCTCAAGAGTGGTATTAAATAGGCTTCCCCACGCCCGGAACCCACCAGATCTGCTGGGTTCCTCCTACGGTATTGTTCCTTGGTGATTATCGTCAGTGTGTCGCCCTAAGCGAGCAAGGTCAGTCGCAACAATTTTCTCGCACAGGGGCTCCTGCGCTGACAGATGGTGGAACCTAGGATGAGGCAAGTTTCATGCTCTGCAACCCTCATATAATGATGAGGGTGAAAAAGATTCTAGAAATCTCTCTATGGATAGATGGTTTGTGCCACGGAAGGGAGATTTGCTTTTACATTATGTTTTTATTTTTTTCTCGCTTTCTAGGATGGTCAGTTGAAAATTAACGTATTGGAGTACCGTATTAACTTGAATAAGAGAACGGTGTGCTAGTAGGTGGATTTAGAGTGTGGCATAAGTTGCGTAAACTGAATCATGCCAAGTGCCAAGAAAAAAGCGGCTGAGGGCAGGTTGGACCAACGTC
>Ga0307509_10000745_pt1 | contig 55751 bp, 81 predicted proteins | sample 10_EM_MG_FD_202245 | JGI IMG/M metagenome (GOLD analysis project Ga0307509, IMG submission 202245) | Populus trichocarpa ectomycorrhiza microbial communities from riparian zone in the Pacific Northwest, United States - 10_EM | ecosystem: Host-associated > Plants > Roots > Unclassified | place...
ATACCATTGAATTCCTCTCGCCGAGCTGAATCTAATGAGCTACCTCCCGGGTCTGGCGCACCTCTGGCTGGTGAGCTATCACCCTTTTTAACCCTGCTGACAGCTACAGGCATGTCCCTGCCTCGAGCCTTACACAATTTGATCCGTCCCGTCCGGCGGATTCAGATGGTCCGCTTACCAACTCAATCCGACCGCTGGTGGTGGAGCTACCTTCTAGTTTGTACTTTTGTTGACCGGGCTAGTACCAACAGATTATTTGCTGCAGAGTGCTACAAGCATGCCACAGCTTCGAGCCTTATACCATTGAATTCCTCTTGTCGAGCTGGATCTAATGAGCTATCTCCCGGGTCTGGGGTACCTCTGGCTGGTGAGCTGTCACCCTCTTTACCTCTGCTGACAGCTACAGGCATGCCACCGCCTTGAGCCTTATACCATTCGATTCGTCTCGTCCGGCGGACTCTAATGGTAAGCTCGCCGGCCCTTGCGGACCCCTGGCCGATGAGCTATCACTCCTTTTCACCTGATGACAGCTACAGGCATGCCCCCGCCTCGAGCCTTATACCATTCGATTCGTCTCGTCCGGCGGACCCTAATGGTCCGCTCCCCGGCCCTGGCGGACCCCTGGCTGATGAGCTATCACTCCATTTCACCTGATGACAGCTACACGCATGCCACCACCTCGAGCCTTATACCATTCGATTCGTCTCGTCCCGCGGATTCAAATGGTCCGCTTGCCGACTCAATCCGGCACCTGGCCGAGGACCTATCTTCTACTTTGTATTCCTGTTTCCCCGGCATATACCTCCAGAGTCTTTTCTGCCATAGGCTACAAGCATACTCCCGCTCTGTGCCATATACTAGTAGTGATCCATACATTTTTATAGCTTTAATAAATAAACCATACTCATTGATCTGACTACTCTTCTCTTGGTAAAACACTAGAATAGCCAATATAGCTCTCTTAGTATATAGGCTTCAGTAAAAATTTCATCCTGGGTGAAAACAGCCCGAGTAGGCGAACTAGGGAGAACTGGGAAGGCTACGGGAGGGTTCAGTATTGGTTTCAGACACTATTGGGTGTCATGGGAAGGAACCGGGTGTCACTGGAAGGAGAGGATTCATAGTTTAACGGCACTGGAGGGAGGGAGTTGTTCTACCAGGGCCATTGGGCGCGGTCAGGAGGAAGAGTATTTCTCTGGGTGTTCGGTTGCTAGGGTTAGTGCACCGGAAGGCACGCGGTGCCGCCCGGTGTAACATGGTTGCGCCCTGTGGACAAGTCCTCGGGCAGATGCACCCAGAACTGGAGTTTACGTTATAAGCGCCTGGACCGTCCGGCGGACTGGGTGTACAGGACGTACCAGGGCGTACGGTGTTTTTTTTACTGATGACATCTGGTACCTTTGTCGTACTATCCTTACATTTCATGTTTGCTCGTGCCTGCACCTTGCAGGCCCATATGACTCACACAGCCCTAATGATTCACTAGACGTTTTAGGTCTCCCCGCCTTGCCGGGGTTCACTGCGCAAGGCTCAACGGGGCGCTGCCTCAGAGATGTATGGTTTCACCATAATCCGGCTGCTTGTATCAACACTTATGTGAGCTGCGCAAAGATTTCCACCCAGTGTGGCTGGGTTGTCGTTCCCGCCAATGTCGATCGACTATCATCTTCCGATCCTCAAGACTGGCAGTGGTGTGGTATGGGTGCCTATATGCATGCTGCATGTGGGCACTATTGATTGAACTAGCCAGTTATGTGGGTGCTGCGCACTATGCACATTAGGACACAAGGCCGGCGGGCCTTAGAGTATGACTCATGGGTATGACTCAGAGACTGAGTCATGTGCCTCCCTCCCTAGGATTGGGGTTGCTTTGCAACGGGGCTCTTCTGTGAAGGCCGGGTAACAGGGGATTATTGCACTTGGGTGTCTTGCGTAACACGGTTGCTAAGCTGGATGTGGATGCTGCACTTAGGCTTGCCTGTTTGACCCTTTTAGGAAACAGGATAGTTGCACTATCCCCCGACTATCCCCTTTGTACCCTCCAATACGTTTTTCTTTGTAAAATACCCAAAAACAGTGGAGGGGATACTTGTCCCTTAGAAACAGTAATATTAGCTGAGAGGATCTTGAAAGATGCCCATTTTGCCAAGACTCCGTCTTGCAAATCTCTCTGCTGTTGCTAACTTAGAATGCGGCCAACATACCTTTCGGTGCGGAATGTTATTTAATGGCTCCTTGGTCATACTTGGTTGCCACACAATAGCGGCGCAACATATTTGTCTTATATAATGAGGTGCCCCCCTCCTGTTGTCATCATGCTCTTTAATATCGTCGAGACATCTACACTATATCTTTGCTTCACGTTTGCACGATGGAACACATCGTAGACACCGACTCTCCTCTTTCTCCCTCTGCGTCTGCCAACTCTGACGATTTGGCTTTTATCGATGACGGTCCCCTTTTTGCTCCATCTCCCTCTCCGCTCTCTCATGTATCGCCAACACCAGCACCTTTCGCAATGGAGCTGGCGATTGGGTCGCCTGCTCCAGTTGTGTCTCCTGATGTTATCGTGGCCCCTGACGATGAGGTTCTTGTTCAGGATAGCACACCTCAACCCGATATGGTGCCTATCGCCTCCGGCAGGCCTAGGGGACAGTTGCGCCTGTGACCCCCAAAGGGCTACCGGGGCAAATCGGTGCTGCTCACCTATCCAAACCTTGATTCGAGCCTACTGTGGCTGCCGTTCATCCTGAGTTTTGCAAGCATCGCTACCGCTTGAGGGAGCTCATTGGGTGCTTTGAGAGGCATAAGGCTGGGCAGGATGAGAATGGGCAGGTGGTAGCCGAGGGGCAATGGCACATGCACATATTCGGCCACATATGACTGAACTCGAGGGGGGACCCACCAAATATCAAGACGGTGCAGGCCTTTTACATTCGCTTGGACAATCGCATGTGCTATCCGAATATCTCTCCTGTTAGGTGTCCCACCAATGTCTGCTATGCCAATTCGAACGCGTACCACTACTCTAGGGGTATCTCGCTAATGTGTTGCTCAGGTGTTATGTCAGGAAGGTAGGGAACCACGAGTTCCACACCAAGCCTGTGGTGGGTACCCAGGCGGTGGAAGGTGATTGCGCTCCAGCCTGTACGGTGGAGGGGCAAGGGAAGGGTCCCATTCACTGTAATGGGGATCCTCAGGATCACGAGGACTAGGACACCACCAGTCTTTGGCCCACTATTGGAGACCCAAGGTTAGATATCGTCAAGTCGGACGATGCGTCCTCCAAATGGGATACTCTGATCAATGCACCTACGAGATCGGACTTTGATCGTTTGGCCACACAGCTTATCCCTCGAGAGTTGATTGTCAATCGTCCATCGATCAAGGCACACAAGAACCTTGTGTATGGCCAGGCATGCATGAATGACATTGTACCCTATGAGGATGTCAACACCCGCTCCTATCGGGATATACCCATCATCAACCGATACTTTGATCACTTCGTCTACAACAGACTGGACGATCACCAGTGCTGTCCCTCCCTTTGTCTGATCGGTCGATCGGGTCTTGGAAAGACTGACTATGTCAGAAGGTTGGGTGACCATGTTTAGTTTGATGGGGAGGTATCATGCAAGCGCATGAACTCCAACGCCGGGTACATGGTCTTTGATGATGTGCCCTTTGATAGGTACGAGGGTGCGGGTTGCTGGAAGCAGTATTACGGTGGCCAGAAGACATTGGGGCTTCGTGATCTGCACTACAGGGGGCAATTGACTTGGGGGCGCCCCTCTCTTTTCCTTTGTAATGCCGATGAGGATCCCTGGCTGGTTGGGCGATATGATTTGTCCTATCTCGCACACAACTGTATCTTTGTGGATATCGATGAGTCCATGTACCAGAATAGGGACGGTACATAGGATAAGGTGTACAGACCTAGTGCCAGTGTGCCACCGGTGCCAGCATGTGGGATAGACTTAGATTTCCTTACAGAATGGATTTAGAGTTAGATCTCTTTTAGACAATGAACGTGGTGTTTTGGCGTGCCATCATACAGAGAAAACTGCTAGGTACATGTAGATGGATTGTGCTTGTTTGGGTGTTGGGGCTTTGACCTTGCTAACGCTTGATCACAGTCGCGGGGTATTCCACGCGGTCCTCGGCCGGTGACCCCACCTCCCACCAAAGATTTCAGAGAAGATAATGGCCAACCGAATTTCCTATTTTGCAGAAACTAATAGACTTCTACATGGTGAACAGATGGGAGCATGACATGGCAGGAGTGCAGTTGATACAGCTCTGGCTCTTGTTCATGATATTCAACAAGCTAACTGTAATGGTAAAGTACTCTCTGCCCTCTTTGTTGATGTTAAAGGTGCTTTTGACCATATTTCCAGAACACAACTACTCTTGATTTTACAGTCTTTAGATTTTCCAACTCGTGTACTCAACTGGATAGACAGCTTCCTGTCAGACAGATAGTTAGGATTGGCATTTGATGGTCAAAGACAACAACTCCTTCCAGTCAACACAGGCATTCCACAAGGATCACCCATTTCACCAATCCTCTTTCTCTTCTACCGGACAAACTTATTCAAAGATTTGAGACCAAGTAGCCTGACACCACAGCTAAGATCCCCCTCCTATATTGATGATATTGCACTTCTGGTTACAGGACCCTCTGAGGAGGCCAACTCTAAAGCATTAGAGGTGGCTGCCAGGAGGGCCTGGAGTTGGGCAGCTGACAATGTTATAGTTTTTGATGACCCCAAAACAGAACTCATGCACTTTCAGTACAAAACCAGCAATTATACCAGAAACTCACAAGTAACTCTACCTCATGGCACAGTTATTTCCCCTTCAGAGCACATCAGATTGTTAGGAGTTTGGTTAGACAGGAAACTTCTATTCAACTATCATGTACAACAAAAGACAGCAGCAGCAACCAGAGCACTCAAAATGATTTCCAGACTTTCTAACTCAGAATGGGGACTTTCAGTACCAGCAATGAGGCAGTTATACTACACTTGCATTATCCCAATAGCTGACTATAGAGCAGAAATCTGGTGGAAAGGGGAAATTGGATTGGCTAATAAGTTAGAGAAGTTACAGGCAGAAGCTAACAGAAGGATTCTTGGAGCTTTCAGAACTTCACTTACTGCAGCACTTGAGATTGAAGCAGCCACCCTTCCAGTTCCCTTGAGACTTGACAGACTTTGCAAAAGATATGCTTACAGAGTGTTACAGATGCCTTCAGATCATCCTGTTAGACAGAGAACACCTTCTACTTACCCATCAACAATCCAGTCAACTAATCTTTCATCTTCAACAACTTCCTCTGTCTCTTCAGATTCAGATACTTGCTTTTCTACACCACTTAGATGGAGAAACAGCTACTCCTTTGACCCACAACATGAGCCATATGGGAAGGTGAAAGTTGAATGGAGAACTTCACCTTCTCAACAAGCTAAGTTTCCCACCCAATTGATCAGCGTGTTGAATTCAGTCAGTAACTATCTACCAGTAGGACAAGAACCTGAGCAATAGCAGCAACACCTCCAACCACCCTGGCAGATCAACCTCCCAACCCTCTACTCCAGACTCCAGATCTTCATCAGTGCTGAAGATAAAGCAACCACAGCCAGACACCATACTCTCCTCTTCAATAAGATCAATAATACAGAAAACCTTATCCTTTATACAGATGGCAGTGAACTCCAGACAGGTGGAGTAGGGGCAGGAGTGGTTATGATGTATGATGAAGTGATTGTGGGCAGGTGGAAGGTGGGACTAGGGATGGGAATGAAGGTTTATGATGGTGAATTGGCAGGTATTGCCAGAGCATCACAGAAGCCAGCAGGACCAGCCTCTCTTTCAAGCACATCTGAATCTTTACAGACCACCAAGCAGCAATCAGGAACTCCTACAAACTCACACCACATCCTGGACACCAAATTTCACTACAGATTCAGAAACTTACGAGGCAATTATTGGACTCTGATATGGACTAACAGCTTCATCACACTGGGTTCCTGGACATACAGATGTACAAGGCAATGATGAAGCTGACAGATTAGCTAAACAAGCAGCTGAGTATCCCCAACCTACACAGGACAGTTACCTCTCACTGACTAAGTTGAAGACCCAGATAAGACAGTCTGCCCTCCTGGCCTGGCACAAGTACTGGACCAAGTTACAACCTCCCAGGCAGGGCAGACACTACAGGTCTATCCATTTCCACCTCCCCACCCTCAACCCTCCACCCCACTTCTTCATGCTCAACAGACTTCAACTTGCAACTGTCACCCAACTCAGACTTGGGCATGGCTACTTCAATTCCTATCTTTCCAGATTGGATCAGAATGTCAGTGGTAGTTGTAGTTGTGAGAAGAGAACACCAGCACCAGAGACACCAGAACATATACTCCTCTACTGCACCAAATTTCACCACCACAGACATATTCTCAAACCAGTTGCTCAACATTTCCACCTTCCAGAGGTGCATGGATCCAAGGCAGGCCTGCAGGCTGTGGGGGAATTTGTTAGAAAGAGTTGGGGAGGTACTAGGAGAGGACACTTAGGGCAGAGGCCAGAGTGTGAGTTCTCTGGCAAAGGCAGGAGAGGGGAGGAGGATAGTAGAGAATGGGAGGAGGAGGAAGGCAGAGCTGGATATAGAGGGGAGGAGTTGGAAAAGGAGAGATGGGTGGAGTAGAGGATAGCACAGGGAGTGTTAGTGTAGTAGGAGAGAAGGGATTGGCAGGTGGCCCAGTGAACAGGAGACATAAGGACATAGGAGATGGAATCAGACACCAGTAGTGAGAGGAACTACAATCATGTACTTTTTCAGCTTAATAGCCTTTGGCTCCATAAGCTTAATGAACAATACTAATAATAATAATATGGCTTTGGGAATCCATCTGCCAACATTGCCGTGGTAGCTATATGTCTGATAGTAATCATACCATCATTGACCTGATGAATAAGCCAGTAAAACATCACTCCGAGGCTCTTACTTCTTGTTTGATGAATCCTGATGTTCGCATTCCGAACATTCGCCTGGTTGTCTCTGTATACATGTAGTGGTATATAAGGTAGGGGGCGGAGATGTTGTAAGGAATGTAGTTCAATATCAATCTTGTGTATCCATACTGCTTCGTCTGTGTTTATGGCTGTGGCGATAAACTCAGCATCAGTGGTCCTCTTTGCCGTAATAGTTTGCTTCTTTGAGTGTCATGCTATTGTAGATCCATATCTATCTTGTAATAGCATTCCGGTCGTAGACTTCAACAAATTCGGATCTCCGGTGAAATCAGAATCAGAATAGAGAACAACAGAGCTTCCAATCTGGCTCTCCTCATTCTGTTGTCCAACCTGTAAACTGTAGGTGAGATGTCGTCTTCAGATATTGCATGACTCGGATAGCCATAGTCATATCTCGCTTGGCTGGATCATTAGCAAACCTTCCAAGGACCCCTATGTCGAAAGAAATATTTGGACGAGTTGCTATTGCAGCCTACTTCAGGCTGCTGACAATCTCCTGGTATTCCTTTTGATCAGCTTCTTGTTCTTCATCTTCATTGATGTAAATATGGATAGAATACTCGGATTCTGAGTATACGGTTGGTGTGCCATTTTCGTCCCAAAGGTGATGGTGCCAGGCTCCATCGGTGTGCTCACACCCTTCTCTGCCTTCATATGAAACCTCCGTAGGATCAGATTGACATATTCTTCTTGATCAAGTATCACTATAAGGTGCAAACGGTTCCGCTGAATCTGCATTCCTAGGAAATGTGCAATCGGACCCATATCCGAATCTTGAAAGCTTCCTGAAGATTCTTTCTTGTTGCCTTAACCTCATCCCCCCCCCCAACAATCAAAATGTCATCAACCCAAACCAAAAGAATCACCTCCCACCAAAAATTTACTCTCATTTCCCAAGTGCTCTTTCTAAACCCACTCTTCCTCAACTTACAGTCAAGTCCTCATACCAATTCAGAGCTGCTTGTTGTAGTCCGTAAAGGCTTCTTAGTATTCGCACATATATCGGATTCAACTCCCTGTATATGCAACACAATATCCTTGACGCTCTGCATTACCCAGCACACTGGAGCCGACGGGTAGCTGCAGGTAAATCTCTTCCTTGATGCAGCTCTCGAGAAAGCTGTTAACAACATCAAGTTAATGTATCTCGTAGTTATATACTTTGGCAAAGGCAAGTATCAATCGCACAGTACTCATGAAAATGAGTGGAGCGTAGATGCGAACAAAATCGACCCCTGGCTGCTGCTTAAACCCATGGGCAATAAGTCCAGCCTTATACCGGTCATGACCTACTTCTGCATTCAACTTCGGCTGCAAAGCGAGTCACGACATAATCGGTTTGTGGCCATCATGTATCCTATCCACCCCGATCCTGGTCTTCAAGCACTCAAGGGTTGCAATTCCTTCCTTAATCGCAGACTGCCACTCACTCTTCTCTTTAGACTCCATAGCTTCCTGAACTCAGCTTGGTTCTGCTTCCACCATTCCAACATAATCCATGATTGTCTCTCTCCTCTCACCCCCATCGTCCTGGCTAGGTTCTTCTCCATCATGCTCCCATGCCTTTCCTAAATGCGAAGCTAATCCTTTCATCTCTCGTTCCCCTATAGTTCCCCAAGGTTTCTTCCTGCTCTTAGATCTGACATCCGGCACTCCCAGTACCCTGGCTGTGCTATCACGCCTATTACGGTCTTTGGCTGGATCGGGTTCGGTCCCCTCCTGTTCACTATCATATCTGATCATATGAGGTGACAACCCCTGGAACTCCAAATTTCCATCCAAGATCCGACAGGTTCCTCCTTCTGGGTTGGTTTTCGCTTTGCAAAATCCCACATCTTCGTACGATACAAGATCCCCGACTGTGATAAGTCAAGAACTGGAAGAATTGTGCACCTTATAGTGTTTGAATGTAGCCTCATACCTGCGCTCCTTTTCTTTGTAGTTGAGCTTTCTCCTCTTTGTCTTTGATATATGATATGAGACCTTGCATCCCCTTACCCGTAAATGGGTAACACTGGGAACTTTGCCAAACCACATCTCAAAAGGGCTTTTCCCATGGAGGAATTTTGAGAGTGATCGATTGCGGAGATATATTGCTGTCTGGTAGGCGAGAACCCAAAAGCTCCTAGGTGCATTTACAGCAGTCATCATGCTAAGGTCTTTGTTTCGTAGCGTTCGGTTCTGACGCTGCACTATTCCATTTTCTTCAGGTGTATATGGTACTGTACATTCACTCTGAATGCCAAACCTCCAAAGGTAGTCCTGGAACTGTTTTCCTTGGTACTCACCTCGGCCATCCCTGTGCAGTGCTTTTATCTTCTTGCCGGTAAACCTTTCCACACTGGTATGAAACTCTTGAAAAAATCTAAAGACTTCTGACTTCCGTTGTATAAAATAACCCACAGAGTATCAAGTGTATTCATCAGTAAATGACACAAAGTCCCGCTTGCGACCACGTGACCTAGCCTTGATTGATCAGCGGAAGTACAAATTTGATCCCTATACCTGATGAGGTATAGGGGGTCTAGGGGGCCAAATTATAAAACTGCCGATGATGTACAGAGTGATAAGGATAGAAGAAGCCATGTATTAGTCAGGAGTAAATAGTATTACAAGTATGGTCAGAGTGGTGTGGTAGTAGAACCTAAGCGAGACTCAGTGTCTCATTTGGGACTTCAGGAAGCTCTCCGGGGGCACTGGGGCTACTTCAGATACCACAGTGAGACAAAGTCCATAAAGGAAGAATACCGCAACAATACCCCAAAAATACCTGAAATACCCAATAATTTCTCTAAGGTCTCTGGAGATCCTCCTGACAGCCCAAATATCCTATAGGTCACAAGCTGGTTTTAGGTCACAAACTAGCAGGTTTCATGTCACCCACAGTCCAAATTGCCTATTCAGGCTAGTAAACTACTATTCAAGTATTTGATAATTGTTTTAATTTATTTATCTTTATTTACTGCTAAACTAGCTACTACTATAATATATACAGATAAGAGAGAAAGAAAAGCCTAAAAAAGGTGCAAATGAGATGTTTTAAGGGCCCAGAAGAACGCTGTCGATGAGGGGAATCCAACGGTGGTATCCACCTAGCAATAGCATGCCTGTAGCCTAAGGTAACCTACAGGATTGTCAGAGGTTCAAAATTCCGGCCAAGTGTAAAAGTGTGAAGAAGGGACCTTGAAAATACTGCAAATGGGACGTTTAACAGGTCAAATGATTGCTCTCAATGAGGGGAATGTAACAGTGGTATCCCTGCCTTGATTGGACATTTGTAGCCTGAGCAATCGCGTAGAATACTAGTATCAGCCCTTAATGTCATCTTTAGAGAGGGGACTCATCCATGAATCCCTGTGAAATGTGTTCTAAGTCTTTCTGAAGGCCCAATCATCTCAGATTACTCTGAGTTCACGCTTTTGTGTGAAGTGAATAAAGTGTTGACAGTTGAGAAGATGGAAACTTGGTTGAACAAAAGGGGAAAAGGGCCTTTCAGAAGTGCAAATGGGCTAGAGAATGGATCGTGTGTTTGAAAATCTCGGCACTACTTAGAATATAAGCGAGCCTCCCAGAGTCCCATTTGCACCTCCCAGAGGCCTATAAGGTCTCTGCCGAGTTTTTTCTAACTAGTGTGGCAGCTAGTTGTGAAAAGATCGGAGCAAAATTGATAAATGTGATTTAAGCAGGGGCTAAAAAATCTCGGCACTACTTAGAACATAAGCGAGCCTCCCAGAGTCTCATTTGCACCACCCAGTGTCCTATTGGGTCTTTGTCAAATGTTTTCTAACTAGTGTAGCATCTAATTGTGAAAAGATGTGAGCAAAAAAGTAGAATATAATTTAAGTAGGGGCTAAAAAATCTCGGCACTCTGGTATTCCTACACCTCAGGGTGCTCAGAGTCTCATTGGGGACTTCAGGGGGCAAAAGACTATAATGGAAAAACTCAGGAGTAGCAAGTCCATACCGGAACAATTCAGAAGTAGCAAGCCTATAGCAGAACAACACACAGGGTGGAATAGTCTTACTGGAGGCCCCTTGGGACTCCGGTCAGCTCCGGACCCCCACCTATACCACATGAACCATTTGATAAGCACTATACTTTATCAGGTTACGATGTATATTTTAATATTATTGGTTGGCTCTTGGTTTTAGTGGTAGTGGTAGGTGCCTCTGGGCGTCCCCTGGAGGCTCAGTCAATACCTTATGCCTTACAAGGCATGAGAGGCATAGTGCTCTGGGGTAATACCAGCTGCGACAATTTCTTTTTTTTGTTAAATCCTTGGTATGATTTTAGGTACATGACTAGCACTCCCCAGGGTCCAACCACTGCATTCGGGAAAAATCCCATAGCAAATAAAAACCCAAAGCAAAACATAACAAATGAAATAAAATTACAAACAAAACCAAAAATACCTAATGGTATAAAATCAATGTGAATACTCCCTGTCATCAGGGTTTCTTGAATATTGTCCTCCTTCAATCAGGACTGTATCTGTTAAGCTCTGGTAAAAGGAAAAACATCCATATTCCCAGGAAACTTTAACTTATTTAATGAAATAAAAGAAACCAAACAATCCATCAAATCCCACCCCTTTGTATTCTCGGCCCAAATCAAAGATTCCGGCGAAATGTCAAAGATTTCATTAGGCTGTCCAGCCCTGGTGCTAGTGAGGGCCTGGCAATTGGCTATAACGTGTTTGAAGGTCTCAGGTTTGTTCTCACATCTAGGACAAAGCACGCTCGCCTCTGGATTCCTCCAGTCCTTCTGTGCTTTTAGGTAGCTCTTGCCAGCCCTCATTTGATGAAGGCGGGAGGCACCAAACTTATTGATTGTCATAAAACACCAGCACGTTCTGAATGCGGGCCTATAGCCGTAGTATTCAGGATAGTTGAGCATCTTCCACTTCTGGTGATATGTTCTCGAACCTGTTTCAGGGTGTGGTCATAATATTGGCACTTATCAGCGCCAGGCGGTGACCATATGTTCGGTTTTCGGGGGACAGGCCACTTTGAGAAGAGTAGCCTTGCTCTCCTGGCCACATCGTCTATAGGGAGGATCGTCTGGACTGATGTGTAGGAAGTTGAGTCCCACGTTTTTGGTTTCATGCCCCCGGCTTTAGAAAAAGCTGCCCTCCGGTTGGAGGGGAGGCGGAAGCTGTCATGTGGAGGGAAGCCCAGCAGAAAAAGGGCCGTTGCAATGTTATTGTCAGGTAACGCAGTTGACCATCGGATGGCAGCCATCTCGCATATCTGTTCGAGGTACAGGTCCACTGGCATTATGGAGGCTTCAGCAGACAGGACATTGGAATTTGTGGAATAAAAGCAGTTAGTGATCTACCGCTTAACTCGGTTCAGTAAAACTTCTATCTTGTGTCTCATGGTGGCGCTCAGATCGAGAAGTTCCGCCCCATATGACAGTGTGGGTATAATAATTGCTTTCGCCATCCTTCGCGCACTGTATGGTGTAAGCCTGCCACCTGGGAAAGACAGACTGTTAATCCTATCACAGGCAGCTTGTGCAAGGGGGAGTCTGTTTGTGTAGTGGGTCCACGTGTCATTGTTATTTTCAAAGTGAAAACCCAGCCACTTGACCGCTTTGGGTGCCGGTTGTATGCATCTGCCGTCAACCACTATCAGATGTTCACTCCCAGCTACTTTCTCTCTAGGGGTCCGCCAGTGTATCAGGTCCGTTTTGTGTGTCGAAAATTCCAGTCCAACGGACATCGCAAGGTTTTTGATCCTCGCAAACGGTTCTTCCAAAAGCTGAGAGTTCATCCACCAGGAACTGGAACTGACAGTAGTTTGTATGTTGTCAACATAGGACAAAATGAATTGTCTGCTAGGATCTATGCAGTTGTAAAGAGGTTCGACATAGATCACAAAGAGTATGGGAGAAAGGGTTGAACCCTGTGGTATTCCAGTATTGATGCCTCTCATCTCCGTAGCGGAGCCCGGGAATATAATAGCGCATTGTCTGTAGGAGATAAAATTGGATATCCACTTCACCATAGAGCCAGGTACACTTTTGCTCTGTACCCTCCGCAGCAGGGTGGAGTGGTCCACAATGTGAAATCCGCCTTTGATATCAAGGGACATAGTGCTGGCCTTAAGGCCGGCAGCTTGTGCCTCTTGTACCCAATGTCTTAGTGAAATGCCAGCGTCGAAGGTCGCTCTCTGCGGTAGGCTTCATGTCTGCCTTAGCAAATAGAGGCCATTGAGTTTGGCAAATTTGATGAGTCTTTGTTGATAATTCTCTCCGCTATTTTCAAAAAGGTCTGCATGAGTGCTATAACTCTATAGCTCGCAAATGCATCGTAGTCCACTTTGGCAGGTTTAGGGAGGAGTATGCCTAGCAAGTCATTGAGTGAGAGTGGGTGGATTGACCAGGAGAGTAGGTGGTTAATGAGTTTAGGGAAAACATGGCGATTGACATTATGTATTCCCTACCAGACTCCATATGGCACCAGATCCGGTCCAGGGGCAGAGTTGTTGCTGCATTTCTGAAGACCCTGTGAGACCTCCGTTGCATCAACTTTGTCTTTTTCATCTTGCTTAACAAAAGCTGGTGGCTGTAGGGCTACTGGGCGAGGGCCTAGCAGGAAGAAGTGTTGCATGATTGACTTGTTCAGTGAAGATGCACTTACATGCCCATGTACGCCCAGCACCATAACACCTAGTCTTTTCTTTGTGAATTGATGTGCCGTCCAGACATCATTTTTCTTTGCATTTGCGAGGAAGGTCCGCCACTGAGCTGCTTTAGCCCTTTTAATATTAGACTGGTAGGCCTTTTTCTTATCTTTCGCGTCTTGTGTTAGGGTGGGGTCGATGTTGGCCTTTCTCGCAGCACACGGGATGTCCTTCCTAAGTTGTGTGAGTTCTGGGGTCCACCAAGGCTTCGACCATCTACATGGTCTTTTCATGAGTGCATGTTTCTTGATCGTGTGGATCAAGAGAGATTGATTGAAATCGAAGTCGTCAGCTGCATTTTCAGGTTCGGTCTCCCTAGTCCATTTGAATGAGATTGTGTGTTCCTTATTAACCATGGAGCCCATAGGTTTCTTAACTTCCTCTTCAATCACAGCATTCGGTTTGCGCTTGACTTTCCAGGTTTTCTTTCCCCAGTTAGGAGAAAGCCTAGCCGTGACATATGGAGTGAAGGTAATAGAAGTAACTATGGCCGTATGGTCTGAAACGGTGTGAGGGATATTCGTCTTCCATGTTAGGACATGGTCCGCTAACTGGCGGTTGGCCAAGGTGTATGTGATAACGGAAGGTCTGTCATTTATGTTGTCCGGAGTCCTGGTGTAGACCCCAGGTTCGTTGATTATGGCAAAGCCTGGTAGCCCCGCCACTCTAAAGTATTGTTCTCCCTTCTGGCGTTCAGCGCTCAACATGTTCCTAGTAGGGTCTGTGTAAAGCGTCTGTACGTTGAGCTCCCCAACCACCAGGGAGGGATGAAAATCATCTGTAAACAGGGGGGCAGCTTTAACTGTGTTAACTCCATCCACCTGTCTGTTATAAGTATTAATCAAGGAAAAGCTATCAAATCCTCCAAGTACCAGCCTTCCGTCATTCCTTGACAAGACTAACCGACGAACATCAACAGTAGGAGTAAAATATAAATAATTAAAATCTTTAGCCAATGAAAGGTTAACATAAGTAGCCACCCTTTTCTTGAAACCAAAAACATTTGAAAGGTAACATTGAAAACCAGGTGCCCTAAGTGGACTACCTTGAAACAAAGGAGGGTCCTGTACACACACAAAAGGAACATTCCTATTCCTAATGAGCGAAAATAAAGTCAAAAAAACCAAATTGATTCCCCTGCAATTATGTTGTACTATAGAAAAACAATGTAAAGGAGCATGACCATCTGAGTTCTGTGACACAATCATGGTTATTTAGTTGGGTCCATACCCTCAGAAGATTGGGAGGCTCTTCTTCGGTTGTAATGTTCTTTGGCATTGTCACAAATCGTGACTAAGCCAGGCAGATTTCACATGACTAATAGTTATTAGTCATAAGGTATGTTTATATTTCGCACTATGCAGTCAGTTGACTCATAGTTCTCACATGACTCGCACTTGGGTGTGATCATTATGTTATGATTGGTTGATGTTTCTATGACTCACGATTGTGAGTCATAATGATGAAATGACTTTCGTGGGTGACTCAGATCATGAGTCACGAGTTCCACACAGGTGATGCGCTTTGCGCATCTGATATGTTTTAGGATTTATGATTGGTTTACGGCATGTTGCGCAGTGACTCATAGGAGTCATCTGGTGGATTTCGGGCATGACTGGTTATGAGTCATAGGACCGGGTGAGTCAAGTTATGAGTCACTAGGGTTAGGGTTGTTGGCGTGAAGAGGGTATATAAGGAAGCGACTCGGTCACAGTAGTTAGCATCCGCCGTCTCCGCTACACCTCCGGCGATTGAAATCTCAACACCACGAGAAATCATCGTCACTTCCATCCACGCCCCTCTCCTCAGACACGCCACATTGCCTCTGTCTGGGTGAAGCCATCTCCCTTCCCTCTTCCTTTCCCTTCTGATGGTCAGGCCTGGCAAGCTTGTTCCTATGGGTTGGTTGAGCTCGCCTTCACCCCCTCTTCTCTGGGCTCGCGTAGGCAACCCCCCACGGACGGCAACCTCTCACCTGTCAACGGTCGGTTTTTAGTCTCGGTCGATCGGTAAAGTAGGTGTCCCCGGTGGCACTGCTCTCTGAGACTGCACTATCTCCTTTGTGCTCTGCTGGTACGGTCGGACTTTTTGAAACATCGTGACACCATTTCCGTCAGCCTTCCTCGCACTTCTCGTGTCGGCTAGCCCTCCGCCCTCCCCCTCCCCGACATTTGGATCGGCTGGCACCCTACTGCTCGCGGCTCTACGCCCACCGTCAGACCTCTGCTCCCTTCTGATGTCCTAGGACTAGGGGCGCATGTTTAAACCTTCTTTCCGTGTCCTGTTTCCCGAAATAGCCGACCGGATCTTCCTCCGACTGCCACGAGCCCTCCTTCACTGGGCAGCACTTTCCTCGAACTCGGTTGCTTTCCTAAGCCTCGGCTGGCGGGGCTATATGCCCCCGGGAGTTACCTCCCCTTGTTGTGTCCCGGAGACCCATATTCAGGAGTCCCTATTCCTTCGGGAGCTGGGCCCGGTGGGATTATACTATGGTTTAGCTTATAGGTGGTTGACTTGGGGGAGTGGATTTGTTTTCCTTTGTTGGTGGTGTCTACTGTCGGTTGGGGATGTTTTTCTTTTAGGCTAGGCTTTCGCGGGGGTTATTGGTTCGTGGCTTTCAGGCCCGTGGTCTTATCTCCTTATAGTTTCTACCCATAGTACCGGGCGGGGGATTCTTTCTTTGTCGGGCAGGGTCAGAGGCTTTTAGCTTGGGGATGGCGGGAAGGACTGTAGTTGGAGGTTTTGGTCCACATGGCTTACCTTCCAGCCGAGGACCCTGGTACCTAACACCGTGGGATGAGCACAGTTGTGCATTTTGCCCCGATAGAAACAATAAATAAGCAAGATCAAAAAAAAAAAAAAAAAGAGAAAAAAAAACGGTCACAGGGGTTAGCATCCTCCGTCTCCGCTACACCTCCGGCGATTGAAATCTCAACACCACGAGAAATCATCGTCACTTTCATCCACCCCCCTCTCCTCAGACACGCCACATTGCCTCTGTCTGAGTGAAGCCGTCTCCCTCCCCTCTTCCATTCCATTCTGATGGTCAGGCCTGGCGAGCTTGTTCCTAGGGGTTGGTTGAGTCTGCCTTCACCCCCTCTTGTCCAGGCTCGCTTAGGCAGCCCCCCACGGTCGGCAACCCCTCACCCGTCAACGGTCGGTTTTTAGTCTCAGTCAATCAACAAAGTAGCTGTCCCTGGTGGCACTGCTCTCTGGTATTGCACTGTCTCCTTTCTGCTCTGCTGGTACGGTCGGACCTTTTGAAACATCGTGACACTGTTTCCGTCAGCCTTCCTCGCACTTCTTGTGTCGGTTAGCCCTCCGCCCCCCCCCTACACGACGTTTGGATCGGCTGGCACCCTACTGCTTGCGGCTCTACACCCACCTTCAGACCTCTGCTCCCTTCTGATGTCCTTGGACTAGGGGCGCATGTTTAAACAATCTTTCCGGGTCCTGTTTCCCGAAATAGCCGAACGGATCTTCCTCCGGCTGCCACGAGCCTTCCTTCTTTAGGCGGCATCCTCTCGAACTCAATCGCTCTTCCACAGCCTCGGCTGGAGGGGCTTTGTGCCCCCGGGAGTCTACCTCCCCTTGTTGTGTCCCCGAGACCTATATTCAGGAGTCCCTATTCCTTTGGGAGCTGGGCCAGGTGGGGTTTTACTACGGTTTAGCTTATAGGTTGTTTGATTTGGGGGAGTGGGTTTGCTTTTCTTTGTTGGTTGTGTCTACTGTGGGTTGGGGATGTTTTTCTTTTAGGCTAGGCTTTCGCGGGGGTTATTGGTTCGTGGCTTTCAGGCCCGTGGTCTTATCTCCTTATAGTTTCTACCCATAGTACCGGGCGGGGGATTCTTTCTTTGTCGGGCAGGGTCAGAGGCTTTTAGCTTGGGGATGGCGGGAAGGACTGTAGTTGGAGGTTTTGGTCCACATGGCTTACGTTCCAGCCGAGGACCCTTGTACCTAACACTGTCGGATGAGCACAGTTGTGCATTTTGCCCTGATAGAAACAATAAATAAGCCAGATTAAAAAAAGAAAAAAAAAAAAAAGAAAAAAAACGGTCACAGTAGTTAGACCAAGCTTCGCCTCCGCTATCTCCCTACCCCTACATTTCTCAACACCACATTGCTTCTGGTACAAAATCTCACAATACTCTGCACTCTCAGTGAGCTGCCTCCGCTTGCACTCTCAGTGAGCTGCACTACGCCTAGCACTCTTCGTGAGCTGCAAAATGTCCGTCCATGGTGCCCCTCCGGGTTTCCCTCTCCCTCCTTCCTCGGTCCCCTCCACCAGGCCCAGCTCTACTTCCCCTCCTTCTGAACAAATCATCTATGTAAGAAATTTCCTCGGGAAAACGCTCAACACACTAGGCTTCAACGATGTGGTCCCCCTCCCTACTAGCTCCGAGCTTGGTAGAGACCACTCTACCGGCGAATCTATTATCCTCCCACTTCTCTGCTCCACAATCAACGCTCTGGCCTCTCTCCTTGAGAGGGTTGACACCCTCAACGACCGCATCACACACACCCATGACTCCATCAGCCAGGTGGCAAACTTGGTTCTTAACAAGGATGAGCTGACCGCCTCCCTGGCCCCCATCACCTCTTCAGTTCATGACCTGTCATATAGGGTCAGCACAGCGCCCACGTCACACAGGCCTGCACCCCCCCAGCCTATCAGGCTCCAGCCCCGGCCCCCCCACCCAGAAAACCCTCTGCCCCTATGCGCGGCTTACATCCCGACTTTCCCAGGGATGACCACGCCACCAACAAATACTATGGTAACCCTGAAGCCTGCGCTAAGTCCCACCCTACCTCCTGGGAAGCCTCTCATTTCGCTAATGGGGGCTACCCCTCCGTTTCCACTCCCCTCCCTGGGATACAAGACCCTACTTGTCCTCGCCTGACTTACACCCAAGTTTCGGCCCCCCCGACAAAGGGAAAAAAGAAGTCCTCTCCCCAAGGGGTTGCTTCGTTGACCTCTCCCCCTTCTTCCGCGTCCTCCCCGGTTTCCTCCTCCTCCTCCTTCTCCAAACCCTCTACTCTTCCAGCTGCGGCCAGAAGATTCTATGCCCCCAGACAGGATCCCCTTCCCCACCCGGATAGAGAAACTATTGCCGCCACCTTCCCTGACATAGCCGCAGAAGTCTTACGCTCATCCAACTGCGCCCTCCCTCTTTCTTTTACTGCCAAAGTCAACTCAAATGGTACGGTCACCCTCTTGGGGGTCTCTCCCTCCACGCCTGCCTCCGATTACGCTCCCTTCTTTGGTGCCCTGGCGGCACGCTTGAACAAATCCTTCCCGGTCGGCTTCTTCCCGTGGCTCCCTTTCAGGCCGGCCCCCAATGAAAACCAGTTTGCCATCCATGGCCTCCCCCTTCGCTATCTCCCAGAGGCCAATGAAGGTCTCTTCATGTACCTCAAAGCTGCCATACTCAATGCGAAAGGTATTGAGATTACCTCGGCCCGCTTTCTCAACCCGGATCCTGAAGCCCGCTCTCTGAAGCTTGCCTCCTCGGTCGTTGTCACAACCTGCCCTGAGGATGGTAAGAGAATGGGCCCCAACATCTTCCTTCTCTGTGGCAAGAGGGAGGTCAAGACCGCCCACTCCGCCAATAAAACTACTCGATGCCGCAACTGTCAGAGGTATGGCCACACGGCCCCCGTCTGCAAATACGATCACCCTGTCTGCCCGATCTGCACCCTTCACCATCGTAAGACGGAACACCGCTGCCCCAACCCCACGTGCCCCAAAGATGGTAACCTTCGCCCGGTGGCAGATTGCTGCTCTGCCTCCCCTGCGCACTGTGCTAACTGTGGGGATGACCACCCTGCCACTGACCCTGCCTGCCCGGCTAGGCCTGGCCATCTCCCCCCCACTGATGAATCAGCCCCCGCACAGGATTACGCCCCCTCTGCCCCTGCTGAAGGGGACATGGACACAACCGAAGACGAGGGTGAGGGTGTTGCCGAGACCCCCAGACCCTCTGCCCCATCAACTGTAAGAAGACTTCTCCCTGCCTTCGGGGTGGTTACTCCTCGCCCGACCCGCCCCTTGGCTCCTCCCTCGGTTTTGCGCCCCACTCCGGGGGCGGGTGGCCTACTCCCTCAGGTGGCCCCCAGCCCCTCCCCTGATCCATCCAATGATCCGGGCAGGGCCCGATAATGCAGTACAACAACACCCCTACCATGTCACCCCGGCCGGCCAGGGGGGCCTTTCGTTCCTTTTCCATTGTACAACACAACAGCCTTGGGAGCTGGGATGTGTTCTTATCCCTCATGTGCAGTTTTGGTAAACTAGTCTCCCTCCCTATGATAGTGGCCCTTCAAGACCCCCCTGTCAGAAGGGGCCAGCTCCCGTCCTTTTCTACATATAAGTGTTTCCACCCCCGCTCTACCAAGCCTAGGGTGGCCTTCTACGTTCACCCTCACTTGCTTAACTCAGTATCTCTTTTACCTTTTTCGTTTGATCGATCTGATTTGTTTTCAATTGATATCTTTGCCCCAGAGGGTTTTTTCGAATTACAGTTCACCCGCTTTAGGATCACTAATGCCTATAACCTTCCCCTCATGACCGCACCTTTTCGCTCCATCCCCCCTGCTGCCCTGTTTCAGGACAACCCCTTCCCGACCTTGGTGGTAGGCGACTTCAACCTCCATCATCCTGCCTCCGACCCCCTACGCGAGTTTGATTCCAGGGAATACAACCTGTCACAACCCTACTTCAGTCATTCCTCTGAGTACAGTTACTTACTCCTCAACCAACCTGGACTATATACGTGCTCCCCTTTGCACACAATGCCCGGCCCTCGGTCCTAGACCTCGCCTTCGCCAACGGTCCACTCTTCCCTTCTGTCGCCGAATGGGACACTCCCCTCGACTCCACCGGTTCCGACCATGTCCCTATACTCATCACACTCAACTCTCCCAGGTTCAAACCTCCTGCCCCCTGTCCTAACTGGGCAAAAACGGACTGGGCTAGTATCCTCCCCGCCCTTCCTTCCCTGACACCCCCCCCTCCTCCAACTACCTGTTCGTCCTCCGTTTTTGAGGAATGGTTCGACACTCACGCCAACGGGGTCAAGACCCTCATCTCCTCCAACACCCCCGTGTCACGACCTTCCCCCAGGTCTAAACCGTGGTGGTCCCGTCTCCTTTCTCACCGTAGGTCTGCTTTTCACTTGTCCTCTTGTACGTACAAGTCCTCCAGGAATCCTTACGATCAGTCGGCTCTGCAGTCGGCGAGACGCTCTTACTTCTCGGCCATCAAGAAGGCAAAGTTCGCCCACTGGTTGAGTTACCTCTCAACCCTTACCCCCTCTTCAGTCTGGGAGGCCAAGAAGATCGCCTCGGGTAGGCAGGACTCCAGGTTCCCATCCTTTCCTGACCAAGACACCCCCGAGGGCATCAACAGGGCCCTGCTCTCGCATTTCTTCCCCTCTACCCCTGCTCCGATCAACGCGCCCCTCACACTCTCCGCCTACGCTGACTACTTTCCTCTCAGTCAGGAGGAGATCTCCCTCGCCCTCTCAAAGTCCTCCAACACCTCTGCCCCCGGCCCCGATTTGAACTCCTATGATGTGTGGAAGCGGGTCCATCACTCGTGCCCCGTCCTCCTCCCTCCTCTCCTCTCTCCTCTGCTGCAGTACGGTCACCATCCCTCTTCCCTGAAAAGGGCAAATGGAATTGTGCTAGACAAGCCTGGCAAAGCCTCTTACGATACCCCAACCTCTTTCAGAGTCATTGTGCTACTCGAAACTCTCTCCAAGCTACTCAAGGGGGTCACCGCCTCCTGTCTCTCCCTCCTTGCTAGGCATGTAGGCCTGCTCCATCCTCATCAGACGGGTCCCTCCCAGGCCTCTCTACCTTCGACGCAACTTCCACCCTTGCCCACAAGGTTCGGCTCCTCCAGAGACTTGGGTCTAAGGTCTCTTCCCTCTTCCTTGACATCAAGGGCGGATTCGACAATGTCGACCCCGGCCAACTCACATCCGCGCTGCGGGCTAAAGGGGCCCACAAATACCCTGTTGCATGGGTAGGTAGTTTCCTCACTAATTGCATGTGCAGACTACTCTTCCAGGGTTCCCCAAGGGTGTTCTCACCGGTTGCGGTTGGTACCCCCCAAGGCTCGCCCATTTCTCCCCTTCTTTTCGTCATTTACGTTTCTCCCCTGCACCCCGAGATCACCAAGGGTGTCGTGCTTTCCTACGTGGACGATTTCGTGGTCACTGTCTCTTCCTCCTCGCACAGACGCAATGTTCAGCTGCTCCAGCACCACTTCGGCTCCCTGTGCCGTGCGGCTGCGCCCAGGGGCCTCACCTTCTCCGTTCCAAAGACAGAACTTATCCATTGGCGTACCCCTCAGTAACGCTCACCCCTGTCAAAGGCTGGTGTCCGCTTGGACGACCTGTACTTCCCTCCCAAGAACGAGTTGAGGTGGCTGGGGTACGTGTTCACTCCCTCCCTCTCCCCGAACGCTCACTACAACAAGAGACTGTCCCTCACCCAGGGTGCCCTGGACACAATCAAGAGGCTCTCTCCCCCGGGAAAAGGCCTCCCCCCATACCTCTGCTATAGGTTGGCTTCGTCCCTTCTTGCCCCTGTTCTCCTATATGGCTCAGACCTCTACACGCCCTCCGTGAGGATGCAGGATAAGTTGGATGTTTTTTGGCATCGCGCCCAGAGATAGGTCACAAACTGTTTCTCCTCCACCCCGGTCCCCATACTGGCCATCGAGTCCTGCCTCCCCCCTCTCGTCCTCCTTATAGAATACCGACAGCGCATGGCGGCCCTGCTGGTGGTCTGCTCTCCGCCCGAAATTAACCCCGTGTCGGCCAGGCTACACAAGTCAGTCCCGAACCGGTCCTCCTACCGCTCCCCACTCTGTCATCGCTCCCGGCTGGTCAAATTGAACCCCGCCCACCGCCCCCTCATGTGGAAAACACCTCCAGTAACGATCCGCAAACACCTCCCCATCGACGAGATCGCCCACAGGGCACTTCCCCTGCTTAAAGACAGGCATTTCTTTCCTTCGCACAACCGTCAACTGGTCCCTAGCCTATCCTTACCTCTGGTGGACTCTCCCTCGGACTCGTACACCGCTCTCAAAAAAGAATCCTGGGCGATAGTCCTCCTGCAGTGGCGCTCGCTCACTCCTCCTCCCCCAGGCTATCCTTACCCACCATCGCTAACGCCCCACCCCTTGATGGGCCTCCCTAAGTTCATGGCCGGTCGCTTCCATCAAATGCGGTCTGGCAACAGCTACCTCGCAGCCCATCCTTGCTGGTTTAATCGGGACACGCCCTCTCACTGCCCCAGGTGCCACGCCTCGGCCGAAACCTTTGAGCATGCCATCCTGCACTGCGAAGCCCGCCGCCGCTTGAGAGAGAGTCTCCTCGCGACCCTCACTTCTCTTGACGCCGCCTCGCGCCTTTGGTCCTCCGATCACGATATCACCACCCTTGCTAGATTTATCACACTCACGGCCACCGGGTTCCCGCCCGACATGTTCCCCTTGAGCCCTACTTCCAGTATTGCCCTCAGCCCTGCTTCCTCCCCTTCCTTCTCCCCCTTGCCCCGTTTCAGGTTTTCTCCCGTGGAGGGCGTTTGACTTGTGCGGGTGTTTCTTTTCTTGTTGTTTCTTAACGGAGATTGTGAGGTCTGGTGGTTTTGGATATTTCTTTACTAGTTTATGATGTTTTCCCTTGGTTGGTTATTGTGTCATGATTTGGCTACGCTTTGGAGAACTGGGTGGTTAGGGGTTTCTTTTGTTAGTTGTTTTATTATAGGTTTTGTTTAGGCCATAGTTCACCGCTGCATGCGAGTTCTTTGTACCTTTGAACAAAGGAATACATGACTTAAACAAAAAAAAAGAAAAAAAAAGTCACAGTAGTTAGACACGAACCTTCTCGCCTACACCTCCGGCGATTGAAATCTCAACACCATGGGAAATCATCACGGAAGGTCCCCTCTCCCCTTCTTTGATGGCCTAGTTGCCTAGAAGGGTGAAGCTACTCCCCTCCGCCTCTCCCCTCTGATTCCCTCCTGATGACATTGTCTATGGGCAGTCTTTGTCTAGGGGTTTCACGGTTACTCTCCCCTCCTTTCTCCCCACTGTGTTTCGCTGCCCTCGCTTAACACTTTGCACGGTTGGCAACCCCCTTACCTCGTCAACGGGTCGGTCGCAGTCTCGGGCTATCGGTGAAGTAGTGGCCCCGGGGGCTCTGCTCTCAGGTATTGCACTATCTCCTGAGAGTCCTGTCCGGTACGGTCGGCATCATCGAACAGTCGTGATCTCGCTTCGGTCGCCTTCCCTCGTACTTCTCGGTTTGGGTCTACCCCTCCTTTCTCCGCTCCTACGGTTCTGTTGGTTCGCACCCTACTGCCTTCTTTCCTTGGCTGGCACCCTACCGCCCTCACCGCCTGACCTCTGTTCCCTCATGATGGTCTCGAGTCGGGATCTGGCATGGCTGGGTGCGTGCTGGTGAAATTCTCTTGTTCCTAGGGCTATCATGCTGCCGCCTCTGTCCCGCGCGGGACATGCACCTCCCCCGGTCCGGTTTCCGGTGGGCCTACGGTCTTTACTCTGTCCTGCCACACACTTTCTATGTGTTGGTTTGGATTCCTATCTCCCTCTCGGGTTCGCTTGCCTCTTCGGCCCAGCTTCACCCCCCGGGTGCTACCACCCCTTGTGTGTGCTGTTGAGGCCATGACTTTGTCCTGCTGGCTCCTTGATCCCTTCCCTGATTCATCAGAATGGGGTCTACTGTGGGCTAAGGGTGGGTTGTCTACGGTTCTTGGGTTTTGGTGTTCCTTTCTAGATGGGCTTGAGGTTTCTTTACTTTTCCTCAGTTGTTCACTGTCGGGTTGGGGTTTTTTCTTATAGGCTGCATGTCTGGGAGGTTTTTGGTTAATTGTATTCAGGCCTGTATTTTCTCTTGTAGTTTTCTACCCATAGCACGGGATAGTTCATTAATCCCAACAGTATCGGCCAGGGTCAGAGCGTTTTTAGCAAGGGGGATGAGAGATGGACTGTTGCTGGAGGTTGTTTGGCTCCATACCGTAGGGTGAACGGGCCTTTTGTATCTATTTAGCTTTTTAGATTGATGAACAAAATTCAAAATGAGATAAAAAAAAAAAAAAAAAAAAAAAGGTCACAGTAGTTAGAGCTCTTCATGCAACCATCTAAGTAATACACCACTCAGATACTGGGGCACAGGCCAAGCCCATTGCGAGAGACCTTCCATATGTGCAATATATTCGAGATACCTAATGCCCTTATCTCTATACTGCCTCTCTTGTATGCGAGAACTCCATTCCTACACGATAGGCCCTCCTATGATCACTATACCTACAACGAACGCAAGCTGTTAGTCTATAACGATAGACGAAGCAAACTATGTAGACTATGTCAATAGTCTATGATAGCTACAATAGTTGTTTCCCATTATGAACACCTCGTGGAAGGCTGGTTCGTTACAGGTGTCTTGTTTGGCCTTGATTTCAACATGGCATTCCACTGAGTACGCCGGGTGGTTCCCTCCACAAGCTGCACACTTGGACGGGGTAACGGGGCAACAATCTGCGATAATCTTCCTATCGCCCTTCTTGGGGCAAGTTGGGGATGTGCACTTCTGCTCCTTTAGTCTGTGTTCACAGGCACAGATATGACATGTGTGGTGGGTAGCCTTACATCCCTCTTGAGGATGTCTGTATTGATAGTATTTTTTGCATTGCTTCGTTGGGTTCAAGTGCGACATCAGTGCAGAAGCCTTGTAGTGGCCCTGAATCAGTACAGAGCGAGTGATTTTGTCTACTTCATCAGTAGGGATAGAGATACAACCACCGAGGTAAACTTCCTGTGAAGCCTAACCTCTGGGTCTTTCTGCAAAAGCCTAGCTGTAGTGACATTAACTTCTTGTCCCACAAAGAGAGATTCCTTCATAACTGAAAGCATGGTCTCTTCATCGTTAGATGTTGCTTTGAGAGCGAGCCCGTGTATCACAACCTGTGAGTCGGTAGGGGCTCTCCTGAATTCAATGCAGTCATGTGCACCCTCAGGAAGCACAGCGTTGAGAGCCGTAGTCATGGGGGCTAAGTGGGTAGTGTATTCAATCAACTCCGCTCCTGGTGGAGTTGTGATACAAACAGTACCGGTGGTTGCATTAATCTGTATTTGCAGGTTGGTGGGGGCAGCGCATCCCCACTTCAGGAGTTCTTTAGCAATGGCGATGCAAATTTGTGGCTCAAGTCTGGCCAAATTATGCAGGGGTATTGGTGTGGCGCGAGTGGCGTAGATGACCCTTCTTGCAATGGTAATAGTCTTCGGGCGTGTAGCAGGTGGTGGAGAGAGGGCAGGGGTGTCATTAGCCGATTCAGCCGCATCTTCCGGCGCTTTGACCTCCTTTTTCTGCATCTGCTTGGTGTTTTTGGGGGTGTGGGGCCAACCGTCGCTGACCTCTTCTTCCCTTTGGGCGGTGTCCTGGGAGCAGACGTTTCATTAGGAGTGGCCGCTGCCTCAGCACAAGTCCGAGATTGTTTCTGAGCTGTGCTGATCTGTGGGAAGATTTTTGCCGTCGATGCTGCCACATTTGTGGAGAGGTCTGTGGCATTGGTTGATAGACTTTTCACCATGGTAGCGAGTTGGGTGACCATGTTTGTGAGTTTGTGTATTTGTTGTCTCATTCCCACCATCATTGTGAACATTTCGATCAGGAAGGTGAGGTTCACTACCTCACCACCCGAGAATTCGGTTTTAGTAGGATCAAGGATTTCTTCCCTAAAAGGTGATTCATCTGGTACGGATAATGCAGGTGCCACACTCCTGATTCCAGCAAGAAATTCCTGGAACCATGGGCTATTTTCAAATTTGCTGGTCAAAGGTGACCCTTGGTCTTCTCCTCCTGGCTGGAAAGCCATATCAGCCAACGTGGTGAGGTGGGGTGAGGTGCTTTAGGGATGGGTGGCAAGCAAGGTCGCGATAAAATCTTTGGTGTTGAGTGTTGCGCAACTCTTCACTCTGATTAGGCTATTTCAAAAGTGCGGAAAATAGGTGGGACCGAGCTTGATACCAGCTGCCACATGGATGATAGTATGATATACATAAGCGAAATACTTTTTTTGCTGATATTGGTCCGCCACTATCAGTGTATATAGGCTCCAGGATCTGGGTAGCTTGGTGTCTTGGAGGATGGAAAGGTTTCCTGGAAATTGTGCCTTTAATGCAATCTTCACACTCTGGATTAGCAACAGCCTTTCCTTTTTCCTCTTCCAGACTCATTCCGCTCACAGCCCCCTCCATGGAACCTATCTTACAGCAGCTGACATGGCCTAATCGCTGATGCCATAGCTCTGCATCAAGTCTTGTCTTCTTCTCCTGCTCCTCCTCCTTCACTTCTTCAAGGATAACTTTATCGACGTGCTCAAACTCAGTGGCATGTTTTGGCTTGTAAATAGTGTTGAGGAGAAATAGGTGTTTGTGCATCTTTGCAAAACCTGTCAGCCTTCGATTCTGGTAAAGATAGCACCCTTCTTCTGGTTCAATTTGGATATCCAATCCCTTCTCATTCAACTGGCCCATTGAAAGGAGATTTCGACACTTTGGAACATGCAATATATTCTCAATTGTCACAGGCAAGCTTCGCCCTCTGGGTAGACTGACAATAATCTTTCCGGTTCCAATGTCATCGCATATGAGATTACATGAATCAGCGATATTAACCATTCATTTCCCTGGTTTCTATTCTTTGTGTTCAGTGAAGGTGTCTATCATTCCGGTAACATGGTTCGAGCATCCGTTATCTATTTACCATTCTGGATCCGAGGCTGTAGTTGTACTATTCATGTTTCCATCTCCCTGAGTACCGAAACTCCATCGCACTCCATCACCATTGCTGTTTCCCTGATGTCCACCTCATTGAGGTTGGTACCTATTTCCAGCTTGCTGCCTTTCCTCTCTGGTTTCCCTCCTGGAAACTGCTTTGCTCCAGCAGTCTTTCTTCATCTGGCCTTTTTTCCCGCAATTGAAACATGTTATATTCTTTTCTCTTCCTTCTCTTTTGGGCTCATTTTTTCTTCCAATACCAGGTGTCCAACTACCGGCCCAGGAATACATGACATGCCCAGAAGATCGCGTTTCAACAATTCTTCTCTCAGACATCATCTGACTTGCTTGCTTCACCATTTCATCCATGAGGGCTTGGGGTTTACCCCCATTTTAATGGATCAGACGAAACATTCTCCAACTTTCGTCATTGGTCAGTAGTGCATGAAGGAGTATATAGGATGCTTCCTTGTCACTCATACCATGACCATCGGTATCACAGAGGGTAAGGTCGGCGAGGAGGAACTTGAATTTCTCAGTGAAATTCACCCCGGTAGGATAATCAGTGACTAGCAGCGAACAAAGGTCATCGTTAATACGATCAAAATGCTTCCCTCCTCTTTGGTTTTGGTCTTTTCTAACTGCTGTCCACATTTTCGGAGACGTTGCAGCACCCCAGTACTTGCATCAAAAATGGAGGTTCATGTAACTGGAGATCAATTCTTTTGCCATTACATCTAGGGACTTCCAGTTGAGCTGCTCTTTGGTGAGCATATCAGGGACTCTCTACCTGGACAAGCTCCAGGTACTAGACATCGAAGTTGTGGTATTTGAATTGTCTGGAGTAGATACACTTGCCGGATAAGTCTCTCTACCATCAATGATTAATCTCAATCCCTTTCCCGGGATTAGAATCATCATATTGCTTGCCCATCTTTCCTGGTTGGTGTCATTCAACAATTCTACCACTATCTTGGTATTCAGACCCAATGGCTCAAGACTGGATTCCGTCATCTCAGTCGATCAGCTCATCGAACGTGGGGGGGGTTCAGGTGAATAGGTTCTTAGTTCTTTGTCAATGATGGCGTAAGCGCTGGCCTCATAACCTGTTTTGGAAATAAATCGCAGGGGTGGTACAACAGCTCGATCTGGACTGGGCTCAGACTAAAGGGCACATAGAATCAGAAAGTTCATTCGCTCGTCTCCACAAAACAGTACTAACTAAACATAAGGGTATATAAGAATTAAAGGATCTCAACAGCTCGATCATCTGCCACACACATCAATCTCTCCTGACTCAATTGCCGTTAAAGCCACGGTGAAAGAAAAACCCACACCAAATTTTTCACCGAGCTTTCACCTTATTGGTCAACAACCAACTCTCACCGGATCACCCCTCACTTCAAAGACTCTTTATCAACAAATCATCCCCTATTATTTGTTATTTTATCACCTCTATCAACTGAGTCCATCCTACCTACCCTCTGATGTCTGATAGGCAAAGGGGAAGAGGGAGGGGCAGAGGAAACCCTCTTGCTGCCCCATTCCAACCCCGCCGCTCTGAAGCCCCCAACTCCCCTGTGGACACCAGGATAGAAGAAGACTCCCCTTCTCCTGTCCAGACTGTTACCACCCAAGCCTGTGTCTCTGCTCATGATGGTGAGCATACCACCCTTGATTCCCTCCAAGAAGAAACCAACCCCCTCATCAATCAGACTAAATCTTTGGCTGATTGCTACCAATACCTTGTTACCACCTTTGAAGCACTTGAGAACCACTTGAAAGTTGTTCAAGAACATCACATAAAGAACACTCAGGACCTCAAAGATTAGATTACCACCCTTACAGCCCAGCTACAACAACAACAGAGCCCACGGCCTGCTGCCGCCACCCGAACTACCCCTCCATCCAGACCTATTGCACCACTCCCTAATCTCACATAAGCCCAGAAGGCTGCCAGAGCACCTGCCGCCCCCTCCACTACCTCTCCACCATGCAAGAAGGCAACCCCTTCTGTTTTAACAAAATGCGACCGTACCATTGTCATTGAGAGAAATGGCACAGCACTCCCAGACAACACCAACAACCTCACCATTGGCAATGCCATCAACTCTGCAATTAACAAACCTCTTATTGCCACCATAGAGTTCACCACAAACCACAACATCAAGCTTATCACCAAAGACAACACCCCCACCCTCTCTGTCCTCAAATCCCACTGTCCTGCCATTGAGGAAGCCATCAGAGCAACCATACCAGCAGCAACTGGCCTTAGGAAGGATGAAATCTGGTACATGGTTATCGTCCATGGCATTCCCACTACCAGTTCCTTCAACACTGTCCAGTCTGAAGTCCAAGACTTCAACCCTGGTATCCACCTTCCCCGCCCTCCTAGATGGCTCACCACAGAGACCCAACATTCTAGGAAATCAGCATCCACCATGGTTCTTACAATTTCGGGCAAAGATGCAGCAACCAAGGCAATCACCACTGACCTGTCCATCTTCGGTAGAAAGTTCAAAGTTCAGAAGTACCTCACCTTTGGACCAGACACTCAATGCAATAAATGTTTAGCCTTTGGACACCACACCTCCAAGTGCACAAATGATACTCACTGCAACATTTGTTCTGGTGAGCATCCAGGATACCTCCATACCTGTGGCCATTCTGACTGCCCTACCAAGGGTAAACAGTGCCTTCATACCACCCTCAAGGGCAGCAACTGCGGAGACCCACATCAGGCTAACTTCAAAGAATGCCCAACATCCCTCAACACATTCCAGGAAGCAACTGAGAGGAGGAACAGGGCTGACAAGGTTTCTTTACATGTATTTCCTTTGCTTTGTTAGGTAGTAGGCGGGAAGGTGGATTTCTATTTGTTAAGGGGATGGTTTGTTAGTGCTTATGCCAGGGGGCCACTGCAAAGTTGCAACTATCATTTAGAAGAAGGTTATCATTGACTGACACTTTGTGTCATTTATGAGTGGGAGTTACCGCTTCATAGCCTTCGGGCTCCATAAGGGTAATGAATTATGATAATAATAATAATGGACAGCTATAGTTGTCAGCATGCTATCCTAACGAGAGTATTGAACTTGGCATCTCTTCAATGTCGTGGTGGTGATCTCTCTCCTGACATCTTGCTACATGTGGACATGAGAAGTCGCCCGCTTCCAGAGCTGTTTACCTGTAAGTGGATTCTTGTTGGAGGCTGGGATGACATTTCCAACCTGGATAATTTTTCCAGGGTCTTGGGGGTTTTCTTTCACATTGTATGTTGTAAATTGATATGATTTAGCCAGCATAATCTGCCTCCTGAGTGCCCTCTTCCAGAAGACCAAGTGATACTTGGATAAATTCTGCTTGAGCTACAGACATTGCTCAAAATCCCAGTTCCAGCTTCCAAGCACCCAAAGTATACATCATCCACTGCACAGCATGTACTAAGGCACTACACTTTTGGACTCAGAGGAGTCGCAACAATTGGGTTTGGGTTGGGGTGTTAGAGTTTGTGGAACTGGATTGTTGTCAGAGACAAGGAAAGTGGATTAATGAAGGACCAGGGGGAAGAATTGTGTTAGTTGTTTCATTTGTTCTAGAGGAAAGGATAGATATAAGGGTTTTCAGGTGAAATCTTTCCTTTATACATATCATGGGGATATGCCTGAAGGAGAGAAGGATTATTATTATTAATATTATAATGCATTACGCATATGGAGCCCGAAGGCTATGAAGGGGTAACTACAATACATAAATGACACAAAGTGTCGGTCCATGATAACTTTCTCCTAAATGATAGTTGCAACTTTGCAGTGGCACCCCACCATAACACTAACAAATCATCCCCTTAACGAAAGAAATCCACCTCCCCCCCCTAATACCTAACAAAGCAAAGGAAATACATGTAAAGAAACCTTGTCAGCCCTGTTCCTCCTGTCAGTTGCTTCGTGGAATGCGTTGAGGTATGTTGGGCATTCTTTGAAGTCAGCCGGGTGTGCATCTCCGCAGATGCTGCACTTGAGAGTGGTATGAAGGCACTGTTTACCCTAGGTAGGGCAGTCAGAATGGCCACAGGTATGGAGGTATCCTGGATGGTTGCCAGCACAAATGTTGCAGTGAGTATCGTTTGTGCACTTGGAGGTGTGGTGTCCAAAGGCTAAACATTTATTGCATTGAGTGTCTGGTCCAAAGGTGAGGTACTTCTGAACTTTGAACTTTGTGCCGAAGATGGACAGGCCAATGGTGATTGCCTTGGTTGCTGCATCTTTGCCCGAAATTGTAAGAACAATGGTGGAGGCTGATTTCTTTGAAGGTTGGGTCTCTGTGGTGAGCCATCTGGGAGGGCGGGGAAGGTGGATACCAGGGTTGAAGTCTTGGACTTCAGACTGGACAGTGTTGAAGGAACTGGTAGTGGGAATGCCATGGACGATAACCTTGTACCAGATTTCAGCCTTCCTAAGGCCAGTTGCTGCTGGTATGGTTGCTCTGATGGCTTCCTCAATGGCAGAGTGGTGGGATTTGAGGACAGAGAGGGTGGGGGTGTTGTCTTTGGTGATAAGCTTGATGTTGTGGTTTGTGGTGAACTCTATTCTGGCAATAAGAGATTTGTTAATTGCAGAGTTGATGACATTGCCAATGGTGAGGTTGTTGGTGTCGTCTGGGAGTGCTGTGCCATTTCTCTCAATGACAATGGTACGGTCGCATTTTGTTAAAACAGAAGGGGTTGCCTGCTTGCTTGGTGGAGTGGTAGTGGAGGGGGCGGCAGGTGCTCTGGCAGCCTTCTGGGCTTATGTGAGGGTAGGGAGTGGTGCAATAGGTCTGGATGGAGGGGTATTTGTGGTGGTGGCAGCAGGCTATGGGCTCTGTTGTTGTTGTAGCTGGGCTGTAAGGGTGGTAATCAGATCTTTGAGGTCCTGAGTGTCCTTGATGTGATGTTCTTGAACAACTTTCAAGTGGTTCTCAAGTGCTTCAAAGGTGGTAACAAGGTATGGTAGCAATCAACCAAAGATTTGTTCTGATTGATAAGGTCATTGGTTTCTTCTTGGAGGGATTCAAGGGTGTAGGCTCGCCATCATGAGCAGAGACAGAGGCTTGGGTGGTAACAGTCTCGACAGGAGAAGGGGAGTCTTCTTCTATCCTGGTGTCCACAGGAGAGTTTGGGGCTTCAGAGCCGCAGGGTTGGAATGGGGCAGCAAGAGGGTTTCCTCTGCCCCTCCCTCTTTCCCGTTGTCTATCAGACATCAGAGGGTAGGTAGGATCGCCTCAGTTGATAGAGGTGATAAAGTAACAAATAATACGGGATGATTTGTTGATAAAAAGTCTTTGAAATGAGGGGTGAGGCGGTGAGAGTTGGTTGTTGACCAATGAGGGGAAAGCTCAGCGAAAGATTTGGTGTGGGTTTTTCTTTCACTGTGGGTGTAACGGTAACGGTGTTCCTATAGCTGTCCATGATTTGGCATGAGGAATCATTCTTATTTGATTGCTGCCATCCATCCTTGATTTTTATCATGTGCAAGTTCAGTGGTCTTATTCAAATACCTCTGATTATTGCAAAATTAGGGTTGATCATTAGAAAAGTCACTTCTTTTTTCTTTCTTTTCTATTTCTTTTTTTTTGAATCATCTGATTATTGATTTAGGTACAAAATCCTGCATGCAGCTTGTGCCATGGCATATAAATAACCTTAATTCCACAAACTAACAAAGGAAATAACAAAACTCAAACAAAGAGTGCAAAAACTCTCCAAGCCGGATCATCTGAACCCTGTTGCATCACCATCCATGAATAACAAAAAAAGTAAAGTAAAATCCTCCTCATAAACTATAAGAAAAACATTCATAAATAATAAAACCTTCCAGCCCTACTTGCCTACTACCACAAACAACCAGGAACAAAAGCAAATCACAAAATGAAAAGTAAATACCCTGAAGAGAGACTCCAGCAGGGGAGTTTTAAAGTAGCAATACCTACAAGGCTGGGCCTGAGCTTGGGAGTTTACGTGTTAAGCACTATCGGAGTTCGGTCCCGTCTCAGGGGTAGTAGTGCTGGCCTGAATGCGCAACATGGCTGGGGGAAAGTCTGAGTGAGTAGGGTAGAGATACTCAGCAAACCCTCTAAGAAGGGCAACTGAGAGCCAGAGAGGAGTGTCGGGGCCAATGCCATCCACACCTGAGAGATGGGTGAGGTGAGGCTGGACCTGAGCAGGGCAGAGGAGGATCACGTGTTGGAAGGACTCATCATCTTCCTCGCAGAAAGGGCAGAGGGTGCTAGAATCTGTGTTTCTCCAGGAGATATGAGCAGCAAGGTGGCTAGCACCTGCACGTATCAGGTGAATGCGGCCACATATAAAACCAGGAAGGCCAGTGAAGGCATATGGAGAGCGGCAGGCACTGTAAAGATATGACGGGGAACTGGCGGGCTTGCGGCTAGCTGGTTGGCGAAGAGGACCTGTAACAGAGGAGTCCTGAGGCCTTGAAAGGTGACTGAAGGTTCCCTCTGCAGTGGCAGGGCTACCAGGTCAGTTGAGGCGAGCAGGAGGATAGGGACTTCCGCAATTAGGTCGGAAATTTCATGACACATAGAGCCTAAAGGCAGGTGCTGGGCTGAGTTGATCGCAGGGCAAAGCCATGAGGTGAGATGGATAGCTTTGGAGGAGCCTTGGAGAAGAAAACAATAATCGTCCGCAGAACGTGCCAGGTCCCAGGTGGGCACAGAATCCGGTATCTGGGTGGTGGCAGGATTAAACTCTGTGGGAGCGCAGACCAAATAGAGGGCCGCTGACCGGCGGTGGTGTTTTCAGATAGAGGAAATGGGTGCTAGAGAGCCTTTGCGGTACAGAGCGCAGCGGGCGGTGGTGTAAAAACAGTTGATAGTCCACCGGAAGACACCATGCCAGAGGGAGTCAAGTTTCGTTAACATAGATGCATCCGGGACAAAAAGGTCGCAACCATAGGTAAGGATTGGGAGTATCGTGCCGAAAGCTAGTTTCCTATTGCACCATGAGGAGAGGCCTTTGCCACCTGCACTGAGCTGGCGGTTTGTAATGAAAGAGGCCTGAGCGAGAGCCAGGTGTCTTCGAAAGTGGATGGAGGACTCAATAGTTGGGGTGAGCCAGTACCCAAGCCATCTGACGGCTTGGGAGAGAGCAAAAAAGAATGTCGTTAATAACAATGGGGGCCAAGGCTACATCCGAGCCATCCTTTGGAGTCCTCCAGTGAATGAGTTCAGTTTTGGGGACCGAAAAGGTGACCCCCAGGTTGGCACCCTTTCCTTGGATGACGTTAAAAAGGTGGTGAAGGGCGCAGATATTGGAACCTATTGAGTCCGAGCTGACAGTGAGAGTTAGGTCGTCGACATATGAGATCGCATGGCCTTGAGGGATTGTTGCGTGGAGGCTGGCAATATTGAGCACAAAAAGAAGAGGAGAAATCAGAGAACCCTGAGGGGTACTGACGGCGACAGGGCAAAAGACCTTGAGGGCGCCTTGGAAGATGAGTCGGCATTGGCGTTTGGAGAGGAAAGACTTAATTCACACAACGAGGTAAGCGGAGTGCCCCCCTTTAGCAAGGATATTAGCCAGCTTGTTGGCACAAACATTGTCAAAGCCACCTTGGACATCCAGGAAAAGAGTCGATACTTTCAAGGAAGCAGCCTGGAGCAGGCGTACTTCATGGGTGATCGTAGCAACAGTGTTAAACCAACCAAGACCAGCCAGGAACCCACACTGATTGGTGTGTAAGAGGCCAAGGGAACGGGCGGCTGAGGCGAGCTGCATTGGGGAGAGTCTTTCGAGGATCTTAGAGACAGTTTCGAGTAGGATGATGATGCGGAAGGAGGAAGGTGTGAGGTAGTCTGGTTTGCCTGGTTTGTCCAGGACAAGGCCGTTGACCTTCTTCATAGCTTGGGGATAATATCCATGCGTGAGGAGTGGAGTGAACAGGGATGGTAGGAGTCGCTCATTAGCTTTGTGGACTCGCTTCCAGACCGAGTAGGGAATACCGCTTGGGCCAGGGGCAGAAGTGTTAGAGGATTTCCGAAGTGCTGAGGACACTTCTACAGGAGAAACAGGAGGGATGTCCTTGAACGCGGGGAGGATGAGAGGAGGGGGAGGTGAGGGCCTTGGAGGAAAAAAATGTTGCAGGAGTGTGTTGTTGATTTCGGTGAGAGGGAAGGCGTTTTCGAGTGTGGGGAAACCCTCCGGAGCTATGCTGGCAGTAATCTTCCTAGCATCCCACACTGAACGTGAGTCAACATCGGCGAGGAACTGCGACCAGTGGACTCGCTTAGCAGATTTTGATGGCCTTGAACTATGCGTTCCAGGGTACAAGGGCCTGTCCGGGCAAGGCCTGATTCTTTCTCATGAGCCGTGTGAAATAGGGGTGGATGCTGCGGAACTGTGTGAGCTCTGGAGTCCACCATGGTTTAGAGTAGGAGGATAGGTGTCGGGATGGGGTACTGCAGGTGATCAGGTGTGTGATTTTGGCAAGGGTGTCATCAAACCAGAGATCAAGCGTGTGTGGAGTAAGGAGAGCAGGGCGGGTGGGGAGAGTTATTTCGGCGAGAAGAGGAGAGATGTGATCCGAATCTGTGTGTTTCCAATTTAGACCCTGGGGTGGGGGTTTTAGGAGTGGAGTGGTGAGTACCATTGAGAGTGCGGTGTGGTCTGAACCTGTAGGTGGAAGTGAAGGGTTCCAGGAGGAAAAATATGGAAGCAAAGCAGAGTTGGCAAAGGACAGGTCAAGGACTGCAGGGCGGTGGTTGGTGGTGAAGGGGAACCTAGTGTAGACCCCTGGGCTGTTGAGAAGAGAAAACAATAGAGCAAAGGCCTTGTCCAAATAGGGGGAGCTTATGAACTGATGGTGGTCGGAGAGGAATTGAGCCAGGTCTGAGGTGGAGTGATGAATGTTGAGGTCCCCAAGAACAAGAGTGCGGAAGTCATGTTGGGGGAATAAATCAACAGGAGAAACTGACCTATGATGACCACTAGGAATGGAGTACACATTATACAAACGAAACAAATTATGAGAAGAATCAAAATGACCCTCAGGGGAGTGAAAATTCACGGCCATCAGGTCGCCTCTTTCAAAAAATAATGGAAGAATAGAAACAATATGTAGTAATCTTTCTGAATATAGGGTGCAACCCGAGGCTTATAACCATCAGTTGCGGGGGGAAAAAAACATTTATAGTTGCGAAAACAGGAGGACAGTTCTTCCAAAGTGGAATATCCTGAAGGGCGACAATGTGAGGAGAACTTTCTACCGAAGTAAAAAAACTAAAAAGAGTTTGAAAATCATTACGGCTACCAAGACAATTATGCTGAACAATGGAAAGATTTAAACAACCAGGGTATTGGGAGGATTGGGATGGTGAAGGGCTCTGTGTTTGGGGAGGACTGGCCAACAGCTAAAGTTCCATATTGTTGTCGGTCGGCTCTGGCTGGCTCCAGTTGGCACTAGTATAGCCCCGAAGAGGCTACTGCCAGCACCAAAAAGGTTCATGAGGGGGAGGGGGGCGGCGAGGTTAGGCTATGCGGATGTGCTCCAAACAAGCTTGATGGTCTCAGGTTGAGGGGATTCACTAGAGGGAGGAAAACGGGGGCCATGCCTGGCTGGGGTGGCCGGTCCGGTTGGGGGAGCAGCTGGACTTTGAGGGGTGGTCTGAGAAAGACCCGGATCGGGGGAATCAGCGATGTCATGGTCCCTAGGAGGACGGAGAGCGGAGAGGACTTTCCATCGGACAGGACAAGTCCCGTCAAAGGAGGCATGTTGACCACCACAGTTGATGCAGAGAGGGGGGTAGGCGTTGGAACATCCCACTAAGGACTTCTCAAAACCTCCTTTCGGACAGCTTTGGTTAGCACATCTGTGGGCGGAGCGGTGGTGCAGGAGAGTGCAGATAGGGCAGTCTTGTGCCTCTTCTTTGCATAGTGGAGCAGAGTGACCGAAACGCCAGCACTTTCTACATTGCGTGGACTTGGAGGCAGAGTAGGTGGGAGCGACTGTGCGGGCGTGGGAGAAGAGTCGAATTGATTCGCCGAACTGGGAAACGTGAAGTGGGTCGACCGCCACAACCAGCAAGGTTGTGCACTTCTCAGCCCTCTTTGATGGATCTTACTGCAGGAATCTAGCCCTAAATATGGAGACGTCAATAGCATTGCCAATTGATTCATGGAGTGAAGGGAACAGGTCAGTAGGTTTTTGTTGAAGAATAGAAAGCAGGAGATTGTGAATGAGGAGTTCGACACTTGTAGGTGCCTCCCTAAAAACCTGAAAGGGATTATCTCCAACAGGAAAACTCTGATTGAGCTTCTTAGTCATTGCATCAAAAAATGGAGAGTAAGCAGAGGATGGGGGGGAATGGGTTGGCTGTGAGAGTAACAGTGCCATTGCGATTAACCAAGGCACTAAGGGACAAGGGTAGGGAGCAGTTGGCCTCTTTAAGTACAGTGGCCATGATGTCATGGAGGGTAGCAGTCATGAAGAATCAATCATTAGAGGGGGCTGGGGAAGTGCAAGGGGCAAAGAATCGACGCTGTGTAGCTGGGAGTGGTGGGGGTCCTTTGGGGACACTGCTCTTGCTTGACGCAGTGACTTGTGCTGCAGTGGGGTTTTTCTTGCCCTTTCCGCCCTTCCTGGTAACCTGAGCCCAGGTTTGTTCTTGGAGCTGCAGGGGATCAGAGACTGTGAACCCAGATGGGGGACCAGTGTGAAAGAGTGAGGTGGCTGGGTACCACTGGGAGTAGAGTTTGGCTTCCTCTGACTGGGGGTGGCAAGAGGCAAAGAGGATAGCAGCTTGGGGTGAGTCTGGGTGGCGTTTGGCCTATTGGTCTGGGTTGCTGTACCATTTTCCTTCAAAAAGAAAGGGAAAATCTAGGGCAGTGACAGTTCGAGACGAGAGGCAGGTGGCGAGTTTCTTCTTCTGCTGAGCTGGTTTAGATTGGACAGGAGGGGCGGGGGCACAGGGGGGGCTTGTGACGGTGGGGGAGCCACTTGTCTGGTGTGGTGGGAGGAGAGAGCAGCAACACGAGAGGACAAATCCTTGAGGGATGCCTCTAGGTTGGATGTGGCTGGTGGTGAGGGGGTGGCTGAGCGCCCTGCCTGGGCGGAGGCGACATTCACAACCTGAGAGGTTAGGAAAGTACGGAAGGCGCCTATGTTGTTGACCATGGCGATAAGCTGAGTGAGAAGAGAGGTGATGGCTAGTTGACTATCGGGGAAGGTAGCGGCGGAGCCATTGACAGTGGGGAAAGATGCTGCACCAAGACTAGCGAGCCTGGCAGCATGCCGAAGAATGTTGGCAACATTGTCAGCCTCCCCAGACAGGGAAGCATGACTGGACTGGGACGACGACAACCAAGAGATTGGGTCAGCCCTACGGTCCTGACAGAAGGAGGCAGAGCGAGAAGGGTCTCCAACCGAGGTGGGCCTGCACCAGTGGAAGCGAGAGGGGTAGACGATATTAGGGCAAGGCCAGCGGGCAAGGCCGGAGGACAGGAAGGAGGGAGTGAGCGAAAGTAAAGTCCAACTACCAGTTTGACTTCCTAAGCACAAAAATCCTCCCAGAAAAGGTGAAATATATATTTCACTTGAAGATGAAACCCAAGTGAAAAGCCATAAGAGGTGTATCGTGAAGAAATAAAGACCAAACCCTGGGGTTTACGCTGGCTGAATCCGGTAAGTATTTTAAGCGAGAGGAACATAGAGGGCGCGGAGCGTGATCAGAAAAGTCACTTATCAGATGTATCTTGGTAAAGTTGCAATGCGATTGACTATAGCTTATTATTATTATTATTATATCTCAACATGCTTGTAGAGTTAGTGGCTATGAAGGTGTGAAGATACATGATTGTAGTGCCTTACACTACTGGTCTCTGATTCTATCTCCTAAATCTCTGTGTCTCCTCTCAGTGGGCCTCCTGCTATTCCCATCCTACTCCTCCTCCGCCTCCTCTGCTCTCCTCCATTCTATCCATCTCTTCTTCTCTCTCTCCTCTCATCCTTGCTCTCTCACTTCCTCCTACTCTTCCCAATCCTCTTCCTCCTCCCCTCTCCTGCCATTGCCAGACCACTCATCCCACTTCACTTCTCCTAAGTAGTCCTTTCTAGTCCTAGCTCAACTCTGTCCCACAAACTTCCCAACAACCATCAGGCCAGCCTTTGTTCCAAGCACATCTAGTTCGTGGAAATGTTGAGCAACTTGTCTGAGATGGTATCTGTAATGTTGATATTTGTTGCAGTATAGGAGGATGTGTTCTGGGGTATTTGGTGCTGGTGTTGGCATGTCAGAGGTACATGTGTTGCTCATATTCTGATCCACTCTGCACAAATAGGATTTGATATAACCATGACCAAGTCTGAGTTGAGTGACTGTTGCAAGTTGGTGTTTGGGTAGGTGGTAGAAGTGTGGTGGTGGAGTAAGTGTTGGAAGGTGGAAGTGAATAAACCTAAAGTGTCTGCCCTTTCTAGAATCTGGTAGTTGAGTCTAGTAATGGTGCCAGGCTAGAAGGGCAGATTCCGTGATCTGTATCTTCAGTTTGGTTAGTGAAAGGTAACTGTCCTGTCTGGGTTGGGGATACTCAGCTGCTTGTTTTGCTAGTTTGTCAGCTTGATCATTACATTGTATACCTGTATGTCCAGGAATCCAATGCAGATGAAGTTGTAAGTCCAGGTCAGAGTCCAATAGGTGTTTGGTGAGTTGTTGAATCTGTAGGGATATTTGCTGTCCTGGGTGAGGTGAGAGTTTGAAGGAGTTCCTGATGGCTGCCTGGTTTTCTGTGAATATCCAGATGTGCTTGAAAGATAGTCTGGTCCTGGTGGCTTCTGTGAGTGCTCTGGCAATACCTGTCAATTCCCCATCATAAACCTTCATTCCCATACCAAGTCCAAACCTCCACCTGTCCACAATTCTTTCCCCATGCATCATCACCACTCCAGCTCCAACGCTTCCAATCTGCAATTCACTACCATCTGTGTACAGGATCAGGCTGTCTGTGTTGTTGATGCTGGTGAAGAGGGAGGTGTGTGGTCTGGCTGTTGTAGTTTGGTCTTGACAGCTGATAGAGATGTGGAGTCTGGTGTGGAGGGTAGGAAGGTTGATATGCCAAGGTAGTTGAAGGTTGAGTTGACATTGCTCAACAATATCTGGTACTGGCAGATAGTTACTTAGTGAATTCAATACTCTAATCAGTTGGGTGGGAAAATTAGCTTGCTGAGAAGGTGAAGTTCTCCAGTCAACCTTCACCTTCCCATATGGTTCAATCTGAGGATCAAAAGAATAGTAATTTCTCCTCCTAGGGGGTGTAGAAGCTGAAGTGTCTGAATCTGAGCTGGAAGAGTTGAATCCTGAAGATGCAATATTGGTTGACTGGACTGTTGAGGGGTAGGTTTAGGGTGTTCTTTGTCTAACTGGATGATAAGGTAGCATCTGTAACACTCTGTAAGCATATATTTTGCAAAGTCTGTCAAGTCTTAAGGAAACAGGATGGATGAATGCTTCAATCTCAAGTGCAGCTGTAGGGGAAGTTCTGAATGCTCCTAGAATTGTCCTGTTAGCTTCAGACTGCAACTTTTCTAACTTGTTAGCAAATCCAATTTGCCTCTTCTACCAGATTTCTGCTCCATAGTCAGCTATTGGGGTAATGCAAGTGTAATAGAGTTGTCTCATTGCTGGTGCTGAAAGTCCCCATTCTGCCTTGGAAAGTCTGGAAATCATGTTGAGTGCCCTGGTTGCTGCTGCTGTTTTTTGTTAAACATGGTAGTTGAATGTAAGCTTTCTGTCTAGCCAAACCCCTAGCTATCTGAGATATTGAGCAGGGTCAATAACAGTGCCATTGGGTAAGGTGACAGGAGTATTGCTAGTATACTGAGTGGTTTTGTTGTGGAAGTGCATGAGTTCAGTCTTGGGGTCATCAAAAACTATCACACTGTCAGCTGCCCAACACCAGGCCTTCATGGCTGCCCTCTCCAATGCTTTGGAGTTGGCCTTGTCAGATGGTCCTGTAACCATCAATCCAACATCATCAATAAAGGAGGGAGATCTTAGCTGTGGGGTGAGCAGACATGGCTTCAAGTCTTTGAAAAGGTTGGTTAGGTAGAAGGGAAACAGGATTGGTGAAATAGGAGATCCTTGAGGAATTCCAGTATTGATTGGTTGTAAAGGTTGTCTTTGGCCATGAAATGCAAGACTAAGCTGTCTCTCTGAGAGGAAGCTATCTGTCCATCAGAGTACTGCAGGTGGAAAACCTAAGGACTGAAGAATCAAGAGTGGCTCTATTCTGGACACATGGTCAAAAGCACCTTTGACATCAACAAATAGGGCAGAGAGTACTTTACCATTACACTTAGCCTGTTGCATATCATGTACCCAAGCCATAACTGCATCAACTGCACTCCTTCCTGGCCTGCCACCCATCTGTTCACTGTGTAGAAGCCCCTGAATCTCTGCAATGTAAGCAAGTCTTTTGGCCATAATTTTTTCTGAAATCTTTGGTCAGTGGTGGGGTCACCAGTTGCGAGCCACACGCCACACACAAGGACCTTGATCAAGCGCTATCAAAGGTCAAAGGCCCAACACCCAACCAAAAACATAACCGATACAATTCATCTATCTGTATCTAGCAGCTATTTCTGTAGGACGGCACAGCTTATAGTGTCAGCCCAAAACACCAGGGTTATTTTCTAAAAGAAATCTATTCTGTAAGGGAATCTAACTCTATCCCACATGCTTGCACCGGTGGCACACTGGCACTTGGTGTGTACACCTCATCCAATCTACCCTCCCTATTCTGGTACATGGACTCAGCGATATCCACAACGATAGAGTTGTGTGCAAGACCGGACAAATCATATGATCCAAGCTGCCTGGGATCCTTATCGGAATTACAAAGGAAAATACAGGGCCGCCCCCAAGTCAATTGCCCCCTGTAGTGCAGATCACGAAGCCCCAATGTCTTCTGGCAACCATAATACTGCTTCCAGCGACCGCACCCTCGTACCAATCAAAGGACAATTCATCAAAGACCATGAACCTGGCGTTGGAGTTCATGACCTTGCATGAAATCTCCCTGTCAAAGTAAATATGATCGCTCAACCTTCTGACATAGTCAGTCTCGCCCAGACCAGATCGACCTATCAGACAGAGGGAGTGAAGCGAGGGCGATCGTCCGGTCTCTTGTAGACAAAGTGATCAAAGTATAGGTTGGTGTGTATATCGCAATAGGATCTGGAGTTGACATCCACATGGCGTACGATGTCATTCATGCAGGCCTGGCCATACACAAGGCTCTTGTGTGCCTCGATCGATGGACGGTTTACAATCGACTCTCGAGGAATAAGCTGTGTGGCCAAACGATTAAACTCCATTCTGGTCGGGGCATTGATCAAAGTATTCCACTTGGGTGAAGTATTGTCTCACTGGAATATTTCTAACCTTGGGTCTTCAATAGTTGGCCAAAGACTGGTGGTGTCCCAGTCCTCATGATCCTGGGGGTCCCCATTACAATGTAAGGGACTGTTTGGTTGCCCCTCCACAGTACAGGATGGAGCGCACTCACCAGCCACTGTCTGGGTACAGGCCACAGGTTTGGTGTGGAACTTGTAGTTCCCTACCTTCCTGACATAACACCTGAGCAACCCATTAGCGACATACTTCTGGAGTAATTGTGCGGGTTAGAATTAGCATACCAGACATCGGTGTTATTCTTAACAGGAGAGATATTCAGATGGCACATTCAACCATCCAAGCGAATGTCAAAGGCCTGCACCGTCTTGATGTTTGGTGGGTCCACCCTGGTGTTCAGACATATGTAGCTGAATATGTGCATGTGCCATTTCCCCTTGACTACAACCTGCCCATTCTCATCGCGCCCAGCCTTGTGCCTCTTAAAGCACCCGATGAGCTCCCTCAAGGGCTAGCGAGGCTTGGAAAACTCAGCATGAATGGCAGCCATAGTAGGCTTCAAATCCTGGATTGGATTAGAGAGGAGCACCAACTTGCCCTGGTAGCGCCTTGGTATTCTCGGGCATGACTGTCACCTAAGCCTGCCGCAGGGGACATGCACCATCTCAGGTTCAGGTGTGCGATCCTGAATGAGGACCTCATCGTCGTGGACCACGATAACACCATGAGCGACTGCAGCAGCAGGTGACTAACTTACCACCACCATTGCGCGAGGTACTAGTGTTGGTTATACATGGGAAAGTAGAGAAGGGGGAGGAGCGAAAAGGGAACCTTTATCGATTAAGGCCAAATCATCAGAGTTGGCAGACAGGCAGGTAGAAAGAGGGGACTCAGGATCTAGAATGTGTCCCATTGTGAAAAAGTGAGGTAAAGATATCGTGTAGATGTCTCGACAATATTAAAAAGTATCTTCTCAACGGGAAGGGAACACCTCACCATTTGAAGACAAATATGTTGCACCGCTATAGCGTGGCAACCAAGAATGACCAAGTACACATTGCGTGACATTCTGCGCCAAAAGGGACATTGAGCTGATTCTAACTTAGAAACAGCAGCGAGTTTTGCAAGACGGGGTCTTGGCAAAAAGAGGATCTTTCAAGATCTCCTCAGCTAATATTACTGTTTCTAAGGAAAACAATCCTCTCCTCATTTTGCGGGTACTTTACTGAGAAAAACATAGGGGAGGGTACAAAGGGGATAGTTAGGGGATACTGCAACTATCCATTTGCTAAAAGGGTCAAATGGGCAACTGCAAGCGGAGCGTTCACATTCAGTGTAGCAACCGTGTAATGCCAGACACGCCAAGTGCACCAATCCCCTGTTACCCGGCCTTCGCAGAAGAGCCCTGTTGTAACGCCACCCTAGGGAGGGAGGCACATCACTCATCCCATGTGTCATACATTCAGGCCCACCGCTCATCTGCCCTAATGTGCACAGTGTGCAGCACACTGCACAAAGCGCGCACATGATTAGCTGGTGCAATAGTGCCCACATGCAGCATGCATATAGGCACCTACACCACTAATACTCTTAACGATCGAGAAATGATAGTTGATTGACATTGGCAGGAACGACAACCCAGCCACACAGAGGCATTGTGTGCGCAGCAGACACAAGTGGCGATTCAAGCAGCTGGATTATAGTGGAACCATACATCTAGAAGGCTGCGCCCTGTTGAGCCTTGCACAGTGACTCTCGCTACGGCAAGCAGAGCTAACATGTCTAGTCAATCATTAGGGCTATTCGAGTCATATGCGCCTGCAAGGCGCATGCACGAGCAATCATGAAATGTAAGGATAGTACGCCAAAGGTATGACATGTTACGGCAATCCATAAAGGTCCAACAGCATCACATGACACTGCGCTGGATAGCCACCCATGGTTTCTGATGCAAAATGGCATGGCAAGTGATGCTAATATATTTTTAAATTGGTTGGTCACAGGCAACCAACCATACACTGTACAAACCCTATCTGCAGCATTAGGGTTAACATCCTTTCGCTCTAGATATATTGAATAATTTGTGGTAAGGCACAATGTAACCTCACAAGCCATTCATGCCAATAGAGATATTACCAAGTAAGCATCAGGGGTTTGGGGGGTCTCTCCCCAGCAAAGGGAGTGTTGGGGGCTTGCCTCCTGCCTGGGAGCTGTGGTAATGTCATAGGCGGGAGGACGACCCCTCCTGCATGTTTTTATCTCTGAGCCATGCATGCGCACATGAGAATTGATTTACGTGAACAAACCAATCAATTAGACAAACTAACTAAAACCAGGAACCCAGCACTCCCCAAGGCTGAGGCTTCACAGCTCCCATATGCACTGTTCGGCCATACCATCATCCACCTGCCGGTAGAAGAGGCGATCCTTGGGTGACAGGAACTCCTCCAAAACAATAACCAAACCCTGGTGGAACACACCCACCAATACGCGAGCCCTCCTCTCCAACCTGTCCTCTTTACCCCTGCGATACCTGCTCCGCACACCTCCCTCCTGGCATCCCGCCTAGGAGACATTCCAAAGTCCCTTCCAACCTGCCGACGAAGACAATAACCCCTAATTGCCTGGTTCAGGCAGCTCACCAACCTGCGGTGCAGCATCACCGCCGGACAGACATTGAGGTAATTGGGGTACTTCACTCCCCACATCGCAGCGAACCAGACCACCAGCTGAATTGCCATGTCAGAAACAATGGTAAAGTCCAGACAGGCCTTCATCTCCTCGACCGTGTGTGTAGAGACATCAAAGTAGCAACAGTTGACAATGCAGAACATCATCTCAACTGTCAGGTACATGCTATCAGCAAGGGGCCAGGTGTCCAACTAGAGGCTGCAATAGGCAATGCGTTCGTGATGGGCGGTTCCCTCCACATCCGAGGGAAGAGGCCCCCCACTGACAAGACGAGCAGGCGTAAGGCCAAGGTGGCCACAGAATGACGAAGCCGAGGCCATCAGATATAGTGACAGGGCTGGTGTAACCATCAGTCACATAAGGCGCCAAATTGATGGTGGGGATAGGAGAGGCAGGAGCAGTGGTGCCCGCCAGGAGAGTATAAGGATACGTCTCAGAGGAACCCGGCAGCTCTGGTGACACATCATGCCCATCATCATTATCGACCCGTAGTGTTGAAAGAATCATAGTGGTGATAATGTATTAGACCAGGCATTAATGTAGAAATCCGATCTTGGAGTACAGTGTGGGTACAAAAAGTATCGCCAGAAATTGGCCATCCACACCTATTTAAATAGTCCAAACCACCTCACCCACCCACCGCAACCATTTAAAAACACCCACACCACCCACCCACCACATGTCCATGCTCCATGACTGCCATACCCATTCCTGCCCACCACACACCTGCATTGTAATTCCACTATGGCCGGCAACAAATGTGGAAGGTCAAGAACCCTCACACTCACACGAGCATCCAAGCGACCGAAGCTCAACCATCCAAACAATGTGCCACACACTGCTACCCCCTGCCACCACAAGTCTAAACACATACCAAATACAGGCGGAAGCAAAAGCACAGCCTGGCCAATGCACAGGGCCAATGGCATATTGGGTTAGTACACAACCACCACAAACATAATGTATGACACTAAACATTACAGGGCAAGGATCTGGAGTCATGCACGCATTGAGGGCACCACTTCGCTCCGAGAGGCGCTAGAGAGATGTCCGCCTTCAGGCCAGCAAAATGGCCCTCCTTGTCAAGGACATCAAGACGGACCCGCATATAGAACCCTACATCTGCTACCCACTATACAACCTGTTCAGCACCGGCCACACCCCAACTCTGCGTGACCCCTCCAAGGTCTACATTGAATACTAGCGTCCCCTGGGCCTACGGCTCGTCCGGTTCTCGTTAGTTAGAATATAGCAATATCATTCATTGATAGCAAGGTTGAGTCACTATTGATGGTGATTTATGAACAGAACAGTGAGAGAGAACTTTGATTTTACTGAGGACTATATTACAGAAAAATAGCAGAGAAAAGCAAGAAGAAAGACCAGGAGAGAGGGTGAGGCTTGGTTTGATATTCAGCGCAAGAAGTTAGTTCTTCAGGATCAGGAGTGTAAAAAAGGAAACTTGAAGTGGAAAATACATACCAGGGGAAGCAAAGCCGCAAGATAGCTGAAGTACTATTAGGTCGTTCAGGCTTGGGCAATGCCAGTGCATCGGGAAGAGTTCTACCTCAAGCTCTCAACAACACTGCTCTGGCACAAGTTATCCATGCTCAAAAGGGCAATGCTGGTGGGTTGAGAAGTGTTCTACCTCATGCTGTCAACAACGCTCCTCTGGCACCAGTCATCCAGGCTCAACAGGGCAATGCAGGGGCGTTGAGAAGTGTCGTCCCTGGACCACAGGCTAATGACTCGGACGATGGAGAATGTGAAATTGCACACGCTTCTCGTGATAATCTCCCCCTGCAAGGGGGGCTCTTGCGAGCTCTCCAAAAGAATCACGAAGCTCAAAACATTGTGCCAACAGGTTAGATCCTTGCATATTTATTTGCACAATTTGCTTTTTCACTCAATAATATTTGATACAGATTGGAGTGCTCTGCTTGGGTGCCCATGCGAGGGGTGTATCATTTATGTGCTTCCTTCCAGACATGGCCAGAGGTTGTCCAAGCATAACAGGAATACGCTAAATGTCACTCCTGATTATAATTCTCTACATTGGGATCCCCCCGCATATCAACGGCATGCATTTGACCAAGTTGGATTCCTATGACATCTGCGGGTTGTCAGCAATGATTTACGGAACTGTGCCTCATCATCGGAACCACTATATACTTGGGGCCACAGGTGCAGGTCGCTCGAGGCTAAGTAGCCATGACAACCAACCATTCAGCAGCTGGGATTATGTCTTTATCGAGAATTATCAATCTGTAAGAACATGGCTTCTTTCAAATCTAGCAGCCGACGACCCACTTGAAATAATGCTGTATTGTTACCATGATCAAGGCAACAGATCACAAAACACCCAGCAATAGTCAAGGGTAAATTATCTCACCCACGATGATGTGCATCATTGGGCCTGTGATCCCGCAGCAGGCACAGGCCACATGCATATCTGCCCAGCACGTAGTCTAGCATATTCTGAAAGGAGTGAGAGTAGTGATGGCGATGCAGCCAATGACCAAGATACGTCTCCTGTTTCCGAGACTTCATTGAATAGCACAGACTGTTGTGATACAAGCCAATCTCTACCTAACCGTTTCCTTCCTCTTGATTCCACCTCTGAGTCGTCATCACATGTCTCAGAGTCGGAGTCAGCAGGGGACAACATATCTGACATACTGCCACTCTTGGGAGGGATTCTTGCTCATTCCATCGTCAATTGAGTCCTACTCTGTGTCAAACACCTCTGCCAGCTGAACATTCAACTACCTTTAGATTTGAATAGTGGCCTGTCTCAAGGTGACAAAATCCTCAAGCGCTCAGCTCCCATTGGCGGTGAACCTCGTGATGAAAATTCGCCTAAAAGACAATGCTCGAGGTATGACTCTCCTGTGTTACAGTTAACTAATAGGGGAAGCAAGAGTCGCGCAGATCAAGATGTCCCACATCATGAAGATCCTGTGTTGAAGAGACAGCACACAGAATTGCCATTTAAGAGTCTGAGTTTCAATTGTGGTATATCAACTGTGGTTTCCGAAGTCTGAGTATTTGCGCAGTGTGTTAGCCATCTGTAGAGTCTTTTGATATCAATATCAATATTTCTTCTTTCATTCCCTCATTTATTCCTTCTTTGTATGGGTGTTTTCCTTAATAGGCCCTTAGATTGTAGCCACTTGTAAATCAATGGCTCTTAGAGTTCCCTTCTTTCCAGATGGTGCTTGTTGTGTTGTGCCTTGTGAGATCAGTCTAGAATTGTCCGCCAAGACTTCCTTCTCATCAAAGATGTGGTGTAGTCGCAGCTCAACAAGCGGCTCAAAATGCATTGAGTGATCAGCATAATTGTGTCAATCACACTATCGCACAATATTACAACAATCATTGAACTATCAAGAAATGAACCTCATACCCCTCCTCGACAAATGTCCTGAAGGCCAAATTCTACAAGTTTGTACTTTTCCTCTTTCACAGGCGCATCCATTGCCCATAAATGCCTCCATTGCCAGTTCTCCTATTGGTACTTCTCCCCGTCACACTTCGCCTCAACTCACCACTTTACTTTGATTGTTTCATCCTGGATGATGCTGTGGGCACCACCCCCTGGGTCTGAATCCCCAGTGGCGTCCTTGTCTATTTACACAAATTTGTTCTCTCATACGCATATCTCTCATGTGTGAGCTTTCCAATACACATTTGCCTAAGTCCACCCATGGTCCTTGCTCCCACAACTCTGAAATCACCAAAACACCCCACCCAGGACAAAGTCCCAAAGTAAGGACTCTCTCTCCGTCGATTGAGTTCTCCCTATACTAATATTAATTGGCCCTGAGAGATGTCAAGCCGTCCTGACACAAAGCTTCAAATGCGGTAATACGAAGCGCAGAAAAACACATCCCGAGCTGTTGCCATTGTAAGGGAGACATCAAGGACTTAACCTATCACACCTCAAACTGGTAAACTCTTTGATAGTTTAACAGTTAACTGACTCCTGATTAAATTCGGACAGTCAGTCAATGTCTTCCAGTGAAAAGCCAGCCTTGGAGCCTGCTGTTGATTATTTGAGGTTAGTGATATCTCATGTATGGCGCATCCATAACTCAATACTGAACTAACACTAACCACAAGCAGTGACCATTTTGAGGAAATATTATACTCAAAAAGCTGGTATGGCTTGATGAACCCACATGAGTCCACAGCAACATATAAGAGTTTGCGAGATAAGGTAAAGGCATACAAAAAGGCACTCGCATGGAACCCATCATGCCTAACTGGCGAACAATTGGACTTGGTCTGGAACTTTGCCCATTCTCTCCCCCCGGTTAAATTTCAAGTAGCAAAGATTAAAACCAACCACTGCTGCAAAGATGTCGAAGAAGTTCTATGACAGATCAGGGTCATTGGTCAAGGACACTGCGAGGAAACTTCAGGCGACGAATGACCATCTCCAAGCGGAACGCCCAGAGGATACAGATGCCGAAATGGCTTCCAACGTCCTGAGGAAGTTTGTGTATCCAACTCCACTGCTTTCCGCCTGTGTAACAGTAATACTAATTCCTTTGCAATTAGCGCATCATGATTGGGCATCTATGTAGGGCCCTAGGTTGATAAGAATTCACATTATCTGTCACACTGTGGACCCAGCAGGTGAAAATCTATTTTTGGAACACCCCTAGTACGCAACTGCTCCCGAAAATGTCATTGCATGGGGTGTTCTATCAACACCGACGATATGCACACTTGTCTTTGTGCTACAAAACTAACACGTCTAGGAACCGATTAAGTCTCCACAATATCTCCTCAGGGTGACAGGCCATGGTACAAGTATGTGAGATCGACGTTACTCCGAACCACTACCTGTGTCCGAGCTCATCTTCATGTATAAAAATGGAGATATTCGCACCTGACTTCGCGCCAACCCTGACAAAGATATTCTTACTAAAGGAAATGAGGGCACAGACAATAGCGATGACTACAACAATTACAATTTCCATGATACAATTATTGTTGACGACGAGGTGGCATCAGCTCTCTCACTTGCACCTAATGCCCACTGTGGGGAAGATTATGATGAAGTAGGTCCCCCTTTGTAGTTTTTATTCATTTAATCCCAGACCTGTTAGATTCATCATCATAATATATAATCACCAATGCTAATGAAAGACATTGGAAAATGATACTGACATGCCCGAATCGTCAACCTGGCCTGATATGGATAGCGATCAATTGGCAGAGCTGAACCCACCTGTCAGACTGACCTGCCATTCAGGACATCCAGAAACAGCAGCTGGCCCTTAAGTGGAAACTGAGAAAGGCCAAGTTGCCCCAGTCAGGGCATTTCTCCAAAGGCAACCCTGGATGTCTCACAATCATACCTAAAGAATCCTGATATCGCTACTGTTGTGACCAAAACTCAATCTACAGACCCTGAGCCTAGAAGCCAGGTCCACCATGGGCACAAATGCGAGAACAACGGTACATATGACACAAAAGCCGACAATGCTGATACTGCAGCGGGTGATATCCCTTTTCATCATGTGACATCCCTCCGAAGGCCCTCAAATCACAAATTCGCCATCAGGCGTTGCTTCCAAACCTCCTACAACCATCCCTCAGTCTGCCATTACTACTCTTCCTCCCAATTCACCTACTGTTCATTCTAATATTAGCAATCCCGCAACCCCCTGGCCAATGGCAGCTGGGGGATCTTGAGACCCCCCTGTCCTTGATGCAAAGAAACCTGGCGTAACTAGAAACGAACAGGGTGAGGGGCCTAGCCCTATACAACCCAACATGACCGATTCAACAGGAGGCACAACTCCCTATTATGGGAAAGCTTGTCTTGTGTATCAAGAGAAAAAACAGTGAACCTTTTGTTTTTCATTACACTTAAACAATTTTATCATAGATTCTACCCACATTTCTTATGCGTCCAGCATTTTTTACATCTTCATGTCTTCTTATGATCTGTATCATAATAATCAGACCTGGTATCCCCTTGTGTTGGTTGGCCTTACTTGATAGACCAAATAGCGTTAGTAATTGTAATAATGCTTTAATTCCACAGCCTGTTTCAGCAACTACGCTGGATTAAGTAGATGCTTCCAAACCCCTTTAGGCTTGGGCAGTGTCTCTTGCAGAATCCCCCTCACTAACCAATACTTCTTGCAGCTAGACTTCGCTCAGGTAGTGCAATTTGCACCACTCTCTCTTGGCACATTTCACTGTACCGCTTAAATTGAAGTGTCAAGACTGAAGATTATCTGGTTTCTAGGATCTAAACCATACTGCGAGATTGTTGAAACTCAACAACCCTTTGCCTCAGGAAATCACTTCGCGCAGCTACTCCTATCTTCTGTTTAACCCAACACCCAAACGTACCACGGACGCCACCAGAGATGCTATTCACTACTTTGCGTACTCACAGATCATGCAAATTGAACACTCAATCACTTGACAATTCTCAAGATGGATTCCGAGTGACACTCTGTGTACGCCTAACTCCAGTCATCTTGTTTGGCATTCATGCAGATGTGCAGTGTCTGCTTAAGTCTTGCAAGGTGGTGTTCCTTGGATACAGACTCCAATACTCTGAGCGCTGCTGATTCGGCGTTTGAAGATGAGAGCATTCTTCTAACTCTATTTTAGATTGGCGACTGTCATACCAAGAGCCATCGTCGCTAACTAATACTGCTTAAGGCTTCGTCTCGCCCAGCCTGCGTCACCAGCACACAATTCATTTGATCAATTACTTTTCTTGTCAGTGTCAAAGCCTACATCATGACTATTGTTTTGACCATAATAAAAACTCTGATGTATCTGGAGGACGGATAAGCCCTGCAGATTGCTGTCCTTCCGAATCCGGTAACTGCACCCACTGTCAATACGGAGATTCAATGGTAGAGTAGCTTCACAAATTGAAGCAATTAGAGGATCTGCTGTGATGATCACGCACAAGAAGTAACCAGCCCTCCTATAATACCATGTCAGGAAACTGCATGTTAGATCTGCTAAATAGGATTAGTAGATCTTCCTCCAGCACACCAAGTCACAGACTGTGAGTCTACCTATCCATACACTAGTGTCAATTGACATCGATAAACTAACTTGCCAAATCAATATGATCAAACATCATGCCCACCTACTCACACAAACAATAAACAATCAAACTTTACCTTTTACAACATCTTCGCTATACCGCAAGCATTCTAAAACCAACTGTCAGCCTGCTGCCTGTACTAGCTGATTTCTTTTTAATATCTGGACACCTTGGTGCAGATTTGTATGTGTCTTGGCGCCAAGGTTTCCAGATACTTTTGAAAATGGCTAGTAGACAATCGGAACTCGCCAATAAGAGAAATTTGAACTGACATCATGGCAATGAGCCAGCCAAACCTGATTCCACCTAAAAAGAAAGCCCGTTTGTGCAAAACTGGCAGTGACACCCTGGCATCGAGCCAGCCATGAATGAATGCTGTTAATCACAGAGAGCATACGTGAAATGATATATCAAATAACACAGGAGTCCGAAAACTAACTGAGGAGGCAAAAAGAAGGATCCAAGACTCAAAGTAACAAAAGCACATAAGAATAACCATTCCCGAACTTAGCAGACAGAATCTAGCACTTCCCACAGCACTTAGTTATCAGATGTGAATGCATCACCACCAATCGCTGGACATTATTCTGGATGAGAATCAAAGCGCGCAAAAATGACAACGTGTCAGAGCCCAGTGTATATTGAATTGGACACTTATGCTGACAGACAAGGTGAACCTGTTCACCTCTCTGACGGGACTGGTGAAGAGTATCTTCTTTCACTCCCCGACGGTGAAACTGAGCTAGACACCGAAATCTATGAATAAGACCTTGAGTGTCATGACGAGTCTGCAGCACAACATCAAGAACAATCAAGGAGCTGTCACTCTGAAAATAATAGAGCAAAGACCATGAGAAATTTCACATGCTGTAGATCACAGGACATCACAATTCCCCCGTGGACTACCAGGTCTAGAGTCATAATAATTCCTGGTATACCCATCCAATCCCAGACCTTCCTCTCCTCAAGTTGAATCAGGTATGCTTGTTACTTGGTTACCCTAATACTCTAACAGTGTCTGTTATCAGAAGTTTGAGTCCACTCTCAGAATAAAGCTCTTCAGGACGTCCGGCCATACAGCATGGAATTATTTCATGACGAAACAATGTAACACGTATTGAAGGAATAATACTAAGCGTTGTGAAGACTGTAATTTTCTGTTACACTCGTTTTGTCAAGCTGCTTCCAAACCCAATTGTATTGATGTCAGAGGTGTATAGCATTTGGAATAGGGTTAAAGATGAGATTGCGGATCCCAGAAATATTGCACTATCTGAGAAAAGTATACACATCATAAGTGTGGTTAGCTATTACGATATATAAGATCTGGTACTAACTACGTCAGATAGGCCAAAAGCACACTGGCATGTGTGCTCAATATGTATATCATATTAAAAAAACCATCTGAGATCTATACAAACTGCCAGATAACCCAACAGCCATCGCTGGTACGGTCAAATTCCTTGCACCCCATATTGCCGACACCATACATGTTAAGTATTTCAATAGCAAGACAGCGCTGGGAATACAGGATTCAGAATTTGTGAATCTCATCAATAGTCTGATGCTATGTCTGACATGGGCATTACTGTGCCATACACTACGAGTGTGGTGTTCTGGTGTTTATCAGGACCCTCCAGACTTCAAATAGGACACCGTGGGAGGTGAGATACCTACAATCCGTAGCAATCTTATTTGCTCTGACGGCTAATCTTTTGAAAAAGAGATCTTCTATACAGACAGAAGAACACCTGACGGGATATGCCCAGGGCAAAACAACAACTGATGCTGAGGAATTTGAGTGAGACAATAACAGAGCAGATAAAGAAAGAGCATCAAGTAATGAACGAATGGAGAGGAGGATTTGATGATACTCATGACGAAGTTCATGCCAAAGTTGACAGTCAGCTATCCAGAAGGAATCCAAGCCGAGCTACAGAGTGACAACTGACTTCAAACCACAGTTGCGCCATACAACTAGATCATCAGGCAAATATTCAGAAAATAGTTCAGATGAGTGATATGTCATTTGACAATACCCAGACGGCCTTTGCACAGGGCGTGCGGAGGCTCGACTCGAGTCGACCTAGTTTAGATAGCTTACAAGAGCTGACACTCAGACTACAGCCAGGGAGCACTCCGAGCCCTGACCAGGCTAGCCACCTTTCCTTGAGCCTTGAGGAATCTCAAGATCCAGATTGTCTCCCACCTGTCTCTCATAATACAAGTAACAAACCACCTTCCTTAAGGTGTTCGTAATGGGAAATGACTATTCTGACTATCATAGACTATCCATATAGTCTACATGGTGTATTTAGTCTATGGTCAGAGACTAACAGCTTTTGTCATGTTTGTGGGAGGTCCTCTGAGTATAGGAAAAGAGTACTCGGATACGAGTATAGGATCATAGATGAGGGGAGTAGGTGTGTTAGATATAGTGCACCTATGGAAGGTCACTCTCAATGGGCTTGGCCTGTGCCCCAGTATCTGAGTGGTGTATTACTTAGATGGTTGCGTGAAGAGCTCTAACTACTGAGAGCGTTTTTTTTTTTTTTTTGTATTTTAAATCATATGCATTTGTTTAAGGTAGAAAGACAGCTTTCGTAACTATAAATGTTTTTTTCCTCCAGCAACTGACAGTTATAAGCCTCGGGTTGCAACCTATGTTCACGAGAGGCTTTTAAGTGTTATTTCTATTCTTCCATTGTTTTTTGATAGGGGCGACCTCATGGCAATGAACTTTCACTCCCCTGAGGGCCTTTTTGATACTTCTCAGAATTTGTTTCGTTTGTACAATGCCTACTCCATCCCTAGTGGTCACACTAGGTCAGTTTCTCCTGTTGAGTTGATTCCTCTGCATGATTTTCCTACACTTGTTCTTGGGGACCTCAACATTGATCACTCCGCTTCCGACCCGACTCGTGTGTTTTCCAACCACGATCAGTTTATAAGTTCTCCTTACTTTGACACAGCATCGGCACAGTTGTTTTCTCTCCTCAATACACCCGGGGTCTACACTAGGTT
>Ga0307509_10000746_pt1 | contig 55741 bp, 26 predicted proteins | sample 10_EM_MG_FD_202245 | JGI IMG/M metagenome (GOLD analysis project Ga0307509, IMG submission 202245) | Populus trichocarpa ectomycorrhiza microbial communities from riparian zone in the Pacific Northwest, United States - 10_EM | ecosystem: Host-associated > Plants > Roots > Unclassified | place...
TATCCACCTCTAGCAAATGTCTTTTGAATCGAGCCAAAGTGTTAACATCTACCTCCACATTATCAATAGCATTAACATCCTGTTTATGCCTATTATTATCCACCACTTCATCAATTTTCAAATAAAACTCATACAAGTTCACCAAAGTATCTTTCACCTTAGTTGTTAGCAATTGTGCTTTGTCATAATCATACAAATCACTAAAACAAAATTTCACATATTTCAACTTCAAACGTGGATCTAAGACAGTAGCCACATATAACAAAAAATTCTGATTTACTTCACAACCCCAATACTTCTCAAACTTTAACATCATATTCATCGCCATTCCACTTAAAATACTATCTTTATTTTTACACAATTGCAACAAGTTTGTATGCATGTAAATCAATTCATTGAAGAAAGAATTTGATGTGACATGCAATGAGCCAGAAAATCTCAATGTAACCATATAAAAGATCTTTAAGAACTTAACCAAAGTTCTTGCATTTTCCCAATCCTCCAAACCAGGTGGCCCTATGTTTTTTTTTTTCCCCTTTGAATCAACCTCCAAAAAGTAACTCATATACCTAAGTTCTTTTTCACCTAACCTCACAAACACCTTTTCAAACTTTTCAGCAGCTTCTAGCATAAGATAAGTTGAATTCCATCGAGTTGCAACATCTAAACACAATGATTTCTTACACTCTATATGCAACTTTTCAGCACACTTCTTAAATGCAAGATGCCTCGATGGTGAAGATCTCACAAATCTAATGGCATTTCGAATCTTAACAACTGAATCATTAATCTCTTTCAAGCCATCACATACAATGAGGTTTACAATGTGTGCACAACATCTAACATGCAAGTGCTCATTTGACAATATATTAGTTGGCCAATCTTTCATCACATTCTTTAAATATGAAATGGTCACATTATTAGAGCTTGCATTGTCTAATGTAATAGTCAACAGTTTATCAATCCCCCACTCCAACAAACAATTCTCAATAACTTGGCCAATTGTCTCACCCATATGATTGGAAACTTGACAAAAATTAAGAATTCTTTTATGCAAATTCCAGTCATTATCAATCCAATGAGCTGTTAAACACATATAGTTAATATTTTGGATTGATGTCCATGTATCTGTTGTCAAGCACAATCGTTGACCCCTAAGAGCTGTCCTCAATCTATCCTTCTCTTCAACATAAAGTTTCAAACAATCTCTCATAATTGTAAAACGAGAAGGAATGTCAAATCTAGGTTGCATAGTCCTAGCAAACAATTTAAATCCCCGACCCTCCACAAAATTAAAAGGCAACTCATCAATTATAACCATCTTTGCTAGTGCTTGTCTACATTCATCATAATTATAACCTATTGCCTTAAGACTTCCCACATTTTGTTCTCCCAATTCACCCTTCTCTATCTTAGGTTCTAATACCAAAACCTTTTGTTTCTTATCAATCACAAAAGGGAACTTCTTGCACACTTTTAAATGACTCCACATATTACTTGTGCCATTAACAATAGTATGACATGCATAATGTTTTCCACAATAATTACATTCAGCTCTAGGGGTTTTAGGATCAACATCAAGTTTTGTAAAGTGATCCCAAATTTGTGACTTCTTTTTATCATCAGCATTTCTTTTCCTAGATGTAAGGACTTGAGGTTGTTTACCTTTTGTATCTGTGGTGGATCCTGCATTGGTTGATTCTGCATTAGGTTTTGAAGTTGGAGAAGTAGTTGATGTTGGTGTAGTGCCCGTGGATGAAGCACTTTGAATTTGAGTAGTTTCCATCTGTTATTACATAATGAAAACATGTTAAAAACCAATAATTTATAATAGATTAACAATAATATGACATGCATAAGTTCAGCTGTAATTTTAAAGATTATTTTCACAAGTTAAGTTCTTTTATTTTGGTTGATATGTTGTAAAAAAAATTCTGCTGCTGAGTGCTGAGATTGTATTTTGTAATTTCAATAGACAATAATACAATACAATATATATATAAACATTATTCTCTTTTCATAAAATAAAAAAAATTCAGTTTTCAGACCAGTGCCATTTCTACCAGTGCCAATTATCTGCGTTTTGTATATTAAATTAACATGCAAGAGTTTGTATATTAAATTAACCCTCATTCCGATATTAATCTAGATTCCATTATTTTTTCATTGCTACTAATGACCTTAATAAAACAAGAATTCAGCAAAGAAAAACACATTGTCTCTCTCAGGCATATATCATTATCATCCATTCATTTCAGAAGCAGTGGCAAGGTAAGTGATATTATCACACTACAAACCAGAACCAGGGCATAAAACCAACACAGATAAACATAAAAAGAAAATCTCAAAACTAATTGACAGCTTCTGTAGAGCTTATTTGAGTTATTTTTGTTTTCATTATTTGCAGGTTATGTTTTATGAAGCCTTGAAAAATTTGACAGGTTATCTTAAAGACTTAAACATCATTTTTCTTGTGATGAAACTAAATTCGTTCACAGAACAGAATCACAGTAATAATAGCCATGAGGAGACACAGCTCCAAGCAGGCAAGCATAAACATTGAACATAAAAAAAAACCAGTACTAAATACGGATGATTATACACTATCAATAATTAAATAGAAATTGCTAACAAATTAGTAAAGCAATTTTATAATCAGTAATTTCAACAATTTTTTTTCTAACAGTATCAACAATTTTTTTTTCTAACAGTATCCAAATTAACTCGAATAATCTAAAAATTAAAAAACATACGAATAAATTCTGACATACATGAAGCAGCAAGCAGAATGCCTTCACTTCAACAGAATCAACACAGCAACTGTATCTTTATTATTTGACCTCTGCATTGAAAAAAAAAAACAAATACAATAAATTAAATAGATGATAAACAGATAAATCTAGGCAAAATACGAGCAGCCATTAGTTAATTAATTAATTAATTAAAACAGAAAAAACAAAATTAAAACTCACTGCTATAGAACTGATTCGGTTTCGGAGTAGTGGAGACTGTGGAGTACCATGTGATCTTGCGTAGATGAAGAGGAACGTCGATCTGTTTATGAGAGGCTTGACTGGTTTCAAACGATGGAAACACAAACTGTTTTGGATCTGTGTAACCGTGTTTCTATTTTCTAAGTCTAAGGAGACTGGAGAGGGAGAGGCGGAGAGGCGGAGAGGCGAGAGGGTGTGGGTGCTCTGGTACGGGGGCGGGTGCTCTGGTTAGGGTTAGCGGCGAGGGAGAGGGGGGACGGCAAGGGCGAGGGAGAGTGTTTCTCTGTTAGGGAATTAGGGCTAGCGAGTGGAGAGAGGCGAGAGTTCATCGTTTTCTATTTATACCGTCAACACAAAACACTGGTTAGGGAATTTTTTTTTGAACCGGTTCGGTTCGGTCCGGTTCAACCGGTTCCTGCATTATAAAACCGAAAACCGAACCGAACCGGGATTTTTTCTAACTATTCTAATCGGTTTAATCGGTTTTTTTTCTCGGTTCGGTTTTTTCGGTTAATTTTTTTTCGGTTTTCTCGGTTTATTCGGTTTTCCGGTTTTTTTGCACACCCCTAGCAGCAGCAACGCCCTCTCCATGCACCGTACGTGAGCATGCATGAGCTCCTCCAATAACAGTGGGTTTTCAAAGCATGAACAATAGCTTTGCCTTCAACCGTGGAAGTCTTTTAGTTCAAACCCAGCACCTGGAGTTTTTCTCTTCTCCATTAAAACAGTGACAGCGGGTGCTCCTTATCCACCATTTCCTCCTTCTGCAGTAGCTCAGTCCAGCAATAGCAGCGACTATTGTCTTTCTTCACAGCATCATACGAACCTAGTTGCAACATTCAACGGCAGTGCATCGGCGCAGCTTCTCAGCAACAGCAGCGCAGCAGAACCAGAGAAAAAAAATGGAGAGGCAGAGCACGAACCGAAACAAACACAGGGGGGACGAGATGGAGGACATAAAGAGAGAGAGTCAAGAGAACAGAGAGAACAGAACACAACAAGGGGAACAGAAACAGAAAAAGAAAGAGCAAGGAGCAGGAAGGAAGCTTGAAGACAGGAGCTTCACCCAGCGTCTGCCGATTCGTGCAAAGTCTCTGCAAAACCAGGTAAGTAAGCTTCTCTTTCCCCGCTTTTCATTTTAATTCACCGTTTACTGTTTACTTTGAATTTTAATTCACTTCCTGTTGTACATTCGAACTTAATTTCTTTATCTGCTCATGCACGCGTGATTTAGTTCACGCATGCTTCATGTTGCCCAGCCGGGTCACTGGCTTGGGCCAGTGACCGGGCCGGACTGGCTGGGTTTAGCCCAGCCCATATGGGCTAAGCTGGGCCCAACCCAAAAAAAATAAAAAATAAAAATTATGTATGCGTAAAAATAAATTTATTTTATTTGTTTATTCACTGACGCCAGAGTCAGGAATAAAAAAAATTACTGATTTAAATTTATTTTGTTTTTATAGCTATGTAATATTTACCAACGCCAGAGTTGAAAGTATCCGTAATTGAATATTCACTGGCGCCAGAGTCATGAATATTACACACAAACCAATATAGCATAAACCAACAAAATATTAGCAATTTATGACAAAACTAGCAATGCAGCCTGCCTCAGGCAGGACGCTTAAGGGGTGATAATATCTTCCCTTTTCACGTAACCAGTCCCATACCATAGAATCTCTGTTAACTAGTCAGGATTCCTAGTGACCATAATACTAGGTGGCGACTCCTTGAACAAAATATTTTCCCCTAAAAGAATAAGATGTCAGATATATATTCTTTTTCCAATCGATTAAATTTTTAATCGGTCGTCGTGATGTCTGAGTGTGACATTCTTAATCTTTGAGGGTTTTGACTTGCAACAAATTTTGTTATCCTTTGCTCTTATCTATGTCAATTGGTATCAAACCCAACGATTCTTGGTGATTTTGGTTGGAGATCGTAGATGATGTGTATCATAATTCAATGATTCTTGATGGTTAGTTGTTATGTGTTGTTGAATAACCATAGACGAAAGAGATTTCATGAAAGGATGTACTTGTATAAGAGGAGATATGAAGGATCTCCCTTAGGAAAAGATGTCCATGAACTACTGTGTTATATCTATCTCATCAATTGTTGATACTAGAAACCTTGGTGATGGGATCTATGATACGGCATTTCGAACAAAAGTATTGTGTTAGGAATTCATAATGGGAAAATGCACATAAAGATGTTGTGTTAAGGACCTATGATGGGCTGGCCTACACACACTAGATGTTCATGGAGTATAGTTGCTGACTGAGGTCTAAAATCAAGGACGAGTTCTTTCTAATCCAAAGAGACTCAAGCAAGAGTTTTTCTAAAAAAATAAATATTTTTCTTAGTTAATTTTATTTTTTTCTATTATTATTTTGCTATTTAGTATTATGGTTTTTTCTATTTAAAGGGAATAAATTTTATATTTTTATTTTCCTATTCATTATTAATAGGGTTTCTCAGTTTTTCTATGTAAAGAGTTGTAGTAGCTTTTGACAAGTAGAGACATTGATGAATAAAAATTCAATATTTTAGATGTTTCCTCTTTGTTATTGTGTTATTTTTTGTTGAGGGTTTTGACTTGTAACAAACCTAATTCTACTTCACTCTCATCTATGTAAAAAAAAAAAAAAAAGAATAGATAAGTTGGGTTTCTCCTCTAAAAAAATCCTTTTTTTGTTCCAAGATGCATAATTTTTAAGCCTTTTTTTCAATGTTGTAAACCCTAATTAATAAGAAAGAAAACAAGAAAGTAACATTTAAGAAATAAGTAGAGATTAATATGAATTAAGTGAAAAGATAAAAAAAAAATGTAATTGATAAGAGAGATGATAAAAAATTATTTTGAATGTTAGCGTGGGAAAATAAATAATCTAGACCCTTAACAGTATAAAAATACTTAGGTACACGGTGACATACATCCAAATATGACTTAAGGTCATTTAAAAGGAGTTATAAATACTTGAGTAAAAAAAGAGTGACTTTTTTTTCTTCCTATTAGGGTCATCTAGAAACAACAAGAACAACATTTCTTCTTCTTACAATTCCTTCACCAAAACTCTTGCATGTCCCTAAAAGACTATACTTAGAGGAATAATAAGTGAATGAGAGGATGCAAACCACCATTTAGAGGTATAGAAAGAGAGAGAGAAAAAAGGAAAGTTCGGTTAACGAGGAGAAACTTGAAGGGAACTAAGTTAAGGAGAAGAGAAAAAGAAGAGGAAGAGAAAAATTGGCAAGAACACCCTTAGATTTGTTCAAATTCATGTGGTAAGGAAATTTCTCTTGCTCCATCTTTGTTTCCGTAGATATTGTTAGAAGGGATGGAAAACCCCCCCCCAGTGTAAAGCACTAAGGTTTTTATATGTACTTATTTTAAGAAACTAATGAAGCAAATAAAAGATATATTAGATGGGAATAATTGATTTAAATACTGAAAGAATACATGAAATATTTTTCTTTAATTGTAAAGCCTATGAACTAGATAGTTTTCACATCTAGTTTCCAATTAATATTAGAAAAGGAAAACAATAGAATCTGTAGTATGACTCTTCATAAAAGTCATAAGTAGAGGTATTACCTTTAAATTGAAACAAGTTTTCCTTTATTTGAATTTATGGAACTCCAGATGTGGAAGAAGTACTAAGGGAGGGTTAGGTTAGAAACTACTAGATAAAATTGTTGTCTGACTTCCAATTAGGTTCGGGATTGGCTATTGATATATTTTGATACATGTTCCTGTATTAATATTGTAAATAAACATGTTAAATTTTAATTGAAACAAGTTTACCTTTATTTGGAGTTATGGGACTCAAGATATGAACAAAATACTAAGGGAAGGTAAGGCTGAAAACCCAAGTTTTCATACGAAAAAAGAATGATGCGAACATATATAAGAGTTGAGATTAACTCAAACCAAAAAAAAATATTAATTCTTATCAACATGAAACACTTAAAAATAAAACAAAGCTTTTAGGTTGAGATTAAAGCCTAAACCCTTATGTTTTTGTTTTTAACATTCTTCATATCAATATTTTCTTCTTTTTTTCCCTTCATTTCTTTTATCTTGGTCCTTTTTTTTAATTAATGACTTTTTTGTTGTTTGGTTTTTTTTTCTTATGTTCTTTCTTTCTTGAAAAATTACACACTCAAGATTATGTTATGACAATAGTAGATTTTTGGTCATATTCCCAAACTTGGTTTTGGATTGCTTTACCAATTTTAGGATTTAGCCAATTAGGATGTTACGGGCTTAACTAGGATTTGAGATTTGAATCAATGCACACTCACTTAACTTCTGGCCGGTGAGTTGAGCTTTTTTCTTTTTTTTTATCTTTATCTTTTATTTTTTATTTTGTTTTTTTTTTCTTTTGTTTTTTTTGTTTTATTTTCAAAACTCACAATGATATGTCCACAATGTTAAGAACTTATAAAATATCTAACACACACACACACACACACACACACATATATATATATATATATCCCTTTATAATTAATTTGAACTGTAATAAAGTTTCTCATTATTGTTACTATAAAATTTACATCTTACTTCTCTCCTCACATATTGATCTCTAATTAAATAAAGTATTTTATCTACTTAAATAGAAATATTTATGTTAATAAAGGCAAATGTAAGGCAACTACCCCTACTACCCACTTCTTGAATGCACCCTTGTAGATTTGGAATGTTTTACTAGTAACTAAAAGGCAAAAGAGGTAAAACATATATTAGACTTAATTAATTTATTTCAAATTAAAAACTTATGTGAATCCTGTTACAAGCATGAAAAATATTGAATTATACATCAAATGAATTAAATAGAATTAAATTCAATTCTATCCATGGATTGTTCCTCATCATGCTGTTGGCAGTAAAGCTTCACTCATTCACTTAAAGTTGCAATTCCATTTACATATACATACATGTATATATATATCCACCACCAACATCACAATTGGTCAACAAAATACACTGTCATCTCTATAGTCATGTTTGGATTAAGCCGAGGAAGCCCTAACAAGAGGTGAATTAGCCTGTCCTGCTATGGCAAGCTCGAACTGCCTTGAAGTTGCAGATTGAAGGGAAAGTAAATCGGTGGAAATGAGGTTGTCCCAGCCCTGAACGGGGTTAGTATTTGGTGAGTCATCCCACCCTATGTGTGTCACATGCTTAACATTTGTTGGCAGCCCAATTTCCATTTCCACTTCCAATTCTTCCATCTCTTCTTTGTACGCTAGAAAAGATAAAGACCATTAATAACTAGAAAACAAGACTCTGCGTGTGCGCGTATCCACATGCAAGTGTGATGAATAACCATATAATTGAGAAAAAAGGTCATTTTATCAATTGGCTTCGAGCAAGCAAGGACACTCGTATACGTTAATTAATTATTGTGCAGGTATCCTAGCTAGTTTCTTTGTTTTAAAAACGAAAGGAATGAGCTGAAACACTTACCAAATAACTGAGGAAAGGTCTTCAAACCCTTGACTAGCTTATTAAACCCAGTGGATACGTTAGGCTTTGAAAGAGCAAGCAACTTCAACGAATTTTTCGTACTTTCTGTGCTTGATGAGCTTTCCTCGTCTTCTTCTTGTGTTCCTTCTCAAGGACAAAGAAACATAAATCAAATAATCAAGTTTGCAGAGATTCGAAAGAACAAAAAAGAAAAAGAAAAAAGAAGGTAAAAACAATCTTGTGAGTGTGTGTGTGAGAGAGATAGACTTGATGCAGATAAGTTTGTGTGTGTGAGAGAGAGAGACTTGATGCAGATAAGTTTGTGTCTGTCTTTGCTCTTTTAGTTTGGTGCACGCCTATGGCCACACTTGACTCAGAGACGCAACCAATGGAGAAAGGAAGAAGAACAAGCCTTTCCATTCTGTCTCTCATTTCGACATGAACAAGCTAAGAAACAAAAATATAGGAACTGAGCACGAGGAGGAGTGAGAGAAACAAAATAGGGTGGTTGATGAAGGACAGCCCTACAAGCTGGAATTGGTTTGTTATAATGGTCAGTAGTGATGGCTTTGTCATCAAGCCACTATACAGGAAGCTGTTAAGCTGCACTTACGAATTTAGTTTGGTAGGGAGTAGAGAAAAATTAAGAGAGGAAGAGAAATTAACAGATCCAACACACGTAGTTGTTTTGGACATCCAATCAGACAAATTAGGTAGAACTGCTGTTTTCGTCCCTGTCTCACTCAAAACAACCGGAAACCTATTACCTTCCAGTTCACGGTGGCTTAATTCGAACCTTACTTGCCACTCTTATGCATCAAGATACCATTTTCGTAAAACCCTATCTTTTGCTTTTCTTTTGTTACTTAATTTGTACTCTACACCAAACTTGTAGTAGCTAGTACGTGCAGCTTAAGCAATCTTTCCGGTAAAATTTGAAATTAGCTGCTCGCCATGGAGACCAAATTTCACCTTCTCTTGATTCTAAAGAAGAAAACCATGATTCCTTGTTAGAATAAGAGTAACAAATTTGTTGCGAAAATGATGTTCTTCGAACGGTGACAACATGGTTCTGAAATAGCTAGCGTCTCTCATTTGAAAAAAGTCTTTTCACAAAAATAAATAAATATGAACACCCATTAAAATTAAACTAAAATTAAAAGGGATCAGGAAAACATGGCTCTGTTTAGTAAAAAATAAATCGATTTTCCTTTTTCTTTTTTTTCTTTTTTTTTCAGTTTTTCTTCTCCAATACAAAATAAAAAACATGTTCATTTTTTAAAAAACATTCAGAACATTTTTCCAACTTAAAAAATATAAAATTTGTTTCAATTATATTTTTTATTTTTTATTTTTTATTTGAAGAAAAATGATAAAATATAAATTGTCTTCAATTTAACCCTATTTTCTATGATATTCTTTACATTATGACTTAGACCAATATTTTTATCCATGTCTTAAGCAAAGTTTTAAAACCCGGCCCAACAAGTTAACCGGGAACCTGGACCAGTCTAGATTGAAGAGAAAATGGGTTAAGGAATTGACCTAGACTGATTCGTTCAAAACTAGAGCATTGACTTATTTGAAGAGAAAATGGCTTAAGGAATAAATCTCAATTCTCATATCAGATAAGAATAGAGCAACAACAATGAAAGTTGTCAAAAACAAAACAAAAAACAAGTAAAAGAAAGAAATTTGATAGCATCAATGAAGAATATGTATAGTATAGGATTGAAAACACCACTCACCAAAGCTTGAAACTTTACAAATGAATGGAGATTGGAGAGCCCGTAAGCTTGACTTATTTAAACAGAAATTGAATTGGGTTTCCAATACCAATGCTATTTGTCAAAGCTTTTGATACTCAATTAAATTAAAAGAAGAGAAAACAAGACAGAAATAAGAGATGTTAAGATACCCAAGAATAGAATTTGGCTGAGTTGGTGAAAGATTAAAGCTTTAAAGGCAACAACATTCATGGAAGCCACAAAAGAGATTCCATCTAAATCTAAAGCATGTGCTTTCTTTCATTGCCAAGAAGATGATAATTTTCTTCTTCTTAATGAGAGAGATTAGATATATACAAAGAGTTTGACTATGTAGACTTGTGGGTGGTAATTGTATGGCTGAGTTGTTTTTCTAAATAATACTAGTTTTTTTTAGGTCAACCCAAGTTAACCTTCTAAACCGAGTTTTAAAAATATGGTTTTAAGGGTATTATTCTTTACTCATTCATTCATTTATTTATTCATTATTCTTTCGAGAGAGAAACTTTCAATCTAATTAAATTGAATACCAATTTAAACAACAAAACTCTACTTCTCCCACTTTAAAGGTGGGAAACTTCTTTCGATCTTAGATCTCACACATTCCTTTTTATAACATCCTTTCTTACAAGTTACTTTCCAATAAGCATTTTGTTTTTATTTCATTTGAATCGATGATTTTCTTCCTTAGATTCTCATACCTAAATCCCAGAATGAATATAAAAAAATGTAAAAGAAATAGCTCACTGTGGTTTATGAAAAATTTTAAACATTACTTATTGCCCAACAACTCAAGCTACTAAATGTGCTATAGAGCGAGCTGTAAGGATGTTGTGCAAATAACAACTGATTTCAATATGAGTTATAAAGAACAAATCTTAAAAATTCAGAACGTAATTTATTTCAATCATTCATATGAAGTTGAGAGAATATTGTACATGGAAAAGTAAAAATAAAGAGAGAATCCCATGGACCTAAAGAAATCCTAAAAAACATTAAAAAAAATATTTACCTACAAGTACATAAAAAACCAAAATACAAACATAAAGGAGGAGGAAAGAGATATCAAGACGAAGATAACCGCATTAAATACACTATTACTATTTGTAGTATTAAGCCTTTTTAGGGGACTTAGTGGCCATGGAAGGTAACTTGGGCTCTTTTGAACACTCTTATATAAAATTGCTTAAAAAAAATTCTTTTTTTTTTCAGGCCATTTCATATCTTCTCCAGTATTATAACTATTATGTCTTCCTGTCTGAACATCAAATAAAAAACTATTACCATGAGTGTCAACCCCCAACCTAAAATTGGTGAACCGGTGCTAAATAGGTTAATTTTCAATTGAAAAATAATAAATTTAGAGGGAAAGATTATTAAGACTAGGATGAGAAATCCCCAATGAATTTACTTAGATCTCGTATGAAATAAACTAATAAATCGGTACACAAAATGGTAGCTAGTATAAATTGTGTAAACTCTCTGATCAGGTAAAATAATTATTTTAAAGAAAGAGTTTATGTGAATTGAGTGAAAAATATTTACAGAAATAGAACAAAAAACCAAATAAATTAATTTATGATTTTACAAGCAAATGATGTTAATCGCCAGTTTAATCCTTGTGTATAATCACATAACTTATAAGTGAAAATGATGGAAGTTCTAAAAAATTTTATTATGATTAGAAATAAAACTCCCTAGGAAATTAGTTTAAAAATATCGATGGAATTGAATAATAAAGTTGTATGTAAAAGTATCAATGACTGGGTAGTTTATATAAAACAACACATGGACTAAATGCAATGGAATTTTTGTAAATAAAGTAAGAAAGCTCCTCATCCTCATTTATAAAATTGCTGCCATCCATGGAGAAGAAAATTTTGATTTTTTCGATGCATTTTCTTCCAAAAACCCTTGCTATTCTTGGTCATGGGTGTGTGGTTTTAGGTAACTACTAGTGTGGAAAACAATTCATGTAGAGAAATTAGAGAGTTTGGGATTGTGAAACTAGAGAGAGAAAGTGGTGATTTTGAAGAGAGGGAGAAATAATTGTGATGGAATTGACAACAAAGCATCAAATTGGGTTCAAGTATCAAAGGTAAGGGGCGAATCCTCTATTTATTTCACTCTCAATTGTCTTTTGGGTTAGGGAGAAAGAAATCCCCTATTTTGCAAATTTTAATTTCATGGAGAAATTGTGAAAAAAAAATTAGATAGTTATAGGTTTATTTGGCATGAAAAAAGTGATGGGAATGATTAAATTAAAAGAAAAATTAAATGAAAGCAATGACAAATAACTTGTCATATGGTCGGCCAAGGTGGAAAATTAGGGAAATAAGAATTTTGTTTTATTTTATGGTATCGTATGTTTATTAGATGTTTTTGTATTGTGTAATTTTATGTAGGAAAGGTTTTTTTGGGTGAATATGTTCATGTTGTATGTGTTTGGGAAAAGTTGAAATGTGGGATTTTGTGTGATTATGTGATAATGAATATGGTTTGATATGGAAACCTTAGAAATTTTAAATGAAGTAGAATGTTTGATGGAATGGGTGTTTAGCATATTGTCATGTATGTGTTGGAAAATATAGTTATGGGAATAGGGAGAATTTGGTGAAATCTTGAGAAATTGTACGCTAATTTGATGTGTATGTGTGATATAGTGATGGATGATAAGAGTGTAGATTGAGAGTCTAAGTTGTGTTATAGGATTATATAGGGAACATAAACCATATGTTATGAAAGTAGGGAAAAATATTGAAAATTGTATGTTCAATTGGTAATTAAGGTGAGTTTTGTGTTTTGTGAATACTAATTAAATTCTTAAAAGTGTTGAAATTGACTAAGAAATTTTTATAATTGTTAGATTGCAGGGTTATTAGTATGTTGGAGTGAGGAAAAATCTTGGATAAAATGTGATGAGATGAAGATTGAACATAAAATGGTTAGAAAGCATGAGAAATGAAGCTTGAAAATGTGATGTTTTGTGTTAATTTATGAAAGTGGCATAAGAGAGGAAAACAACTAGAGTGAAAACATATAAAATTTTGAAAAAAAACTAAAGGAAAAAAAAATTGTATATTAGGTCTAGTCATATAGGAAGGGTTTTTAGTAATAAACTAAACAACTAGAGTATTGGTATAAGGAAACTTTACTTAGGGAAAGATTTTTTTGTTGAGAGTGTGAATTTTTGTGCTATATGTGTGAGGGAAAAGTTTGTATGTTCTATAGTAATGAATATTATTAGTTAATGTGAAGGTTTTATAAATGGGAATTTAATTAGAATTTGGATCTGAATAAATGATTGGCATGTTATGTAATATGTAAGAATGAGTAAGTATAAATTTTGCAACCATGGGATAGGTAAATAATTAATTGAACCAAATAGAATAATAAGTTAAGATATGTGAAAATAAATGAGATGGAGAAAAATGTTCAAGTTGTATGTGAATTAGCTAATTAGGCTTGGGGGTTGCATTCATATTATCTTAAATAAAAGTGCTTGGAAATTAGTTAAGATAAATTATAAATGTTGGCTGAATTAACTAAATGATTAATTTGTAAGTTTTGAGAAATTATTGTTAAAATGAATGTTTGTATATTGTGATATAAACTTAAAAATTATGGTGTGAAAATCTTTGTGTTGTTGAGTTGTGAAAGATTTAATTATATAATTAAGATAAATTGAAGTAAAATTATTGGTTGAGAATATTGTTAGCATAAATGGAAAATTGAGTTATGTTGAAAATTTAAGTAAAAGAGATTATTATTATTATTATAATTATTATTATGAAGTGCCATGTATGAAAAATAGAGATTTTTCCAATATAATGATAACTTGTTGAATTGGGTTGTGTATTATATGATTTGTATGGAGATTAATGTGTTTGAATAATAAATTGAGAAGTTAACTATGGTAAAATGGTCAAAGTACATTATCTTAAATATGTTAGGTGTTTGATGGTGATTTTGAATAAGATGAGATTGAGTGTTATGTAAACTTGAAAAATTTAAGTATATAAGTTGGAGAAATTTGTATATTTAGTTAAACTGATTTTGTTGGGTGAAGTTGTTAGTTAGTTGGGTTGTGAATTGGTTGGTAGGTGTTAATATGAAAGAAAAGAATATAAATTTGATGTGTCGGAATAAAAATGGGTAAATTGAGATTATGGAGAATGTGAGAAAGCGAATATGTTTGAAATGTATATAGATATTGATTTGGAATGTTAGGATGTCTTATATTGAGATTATTTTGACGAATCTTTATATTTGTGGTATGAATCTTTATATTTATGGTATGAATGTTAATTTTAATTGTTTGGGAGTTGTAAGAGAAGTACCTGGAGTGATACATGACTTTTCAAGAGCTTGTATAGTGGGAACTCAAGGTAAGGATCGCTTTACTTGCCTTTTTAATTGTTTAAATTGCTTTTGTAAAGTTGGAATGTAATATAAATTATTTGTACATTGTAAAAGGGTGTATTATGATAAAATATTATTATATGAATATTGCTTATAGGGCAAAAAATATATATAATGTGAAAATTGCCTATGGGGTAAGAGTAATATATTATGTGAATATTGCCTATGGGGTAGGAATAATATTATCATGTGAATATGCCTACGAGGCCGGAAACTAATATGTAATTGTAACTTACCACAATGACGATAATTGTTATATGATTGAGAGTGATTGCGATAGTGGTTGTGTGTGTGTGTGAGATTGGTAGTTGACCGTAACAACGGACATCCACCTTGAAATTGTAATTGATCGCAACGTCATAGAACATGTGAATTTTAAGTAGACCGAAATAGGTGAACTTCATAAAGCAATAAGTTAGTCGTTTGGATAAAGACTAAAATATGTAAAAAAAAAAAAAAAAACTATTATTTGGATGGAGGCTATGACATAAAAGACATAATCAGGCTATGTTGACAAGGTTAAATGAAAAAGAAAAATGACTCAAGTATGAATTGCGACTGCTAAAATATCTTGATGAGTACACAATCAATGTTAAACACAACATGCAATTATCGAAAAGGAATAATGAAAACAAAACTGAAACACAAAATGATTTAAAAAGATAGAAGGGATAAAAATGAGCCGAATGAATAATTGAGCATGAAAAATATATAAATGTGTCATATATGGGGAAAATAAATATTTGAATATGAAAATATATAAATGAGTTATAAAGTAGCATAATGAATAATTAAGGATGAAAATTAGATAAATGAGCCATGAATGGGTGTGAGTAATAATGGAGAATGAAAAATAACATGGATGAGCTTTGACTGAGATATTATATGTGCTAATTGAAAAGTGATATTGACAAGTCATAAGTGACACAAGGAATGTCAAAATAAACAAATAGAAGTAAATGCATCGGAAAAAACACCATGGGTGACTAAATCAACGTACAAAATTAGTTGATTGAAAAGGGGATTTAAAGACATGGAAATAAGTAAAGTGGATTATGAATATGAAATCAATGATTAAGTCAAGATGTGATCATGAGTAAATAAAGAAGAAATTAAATTCAAAATAATTTTGTACTATGAACTAAAAGTATTTGTGATGATTTTATGGAAGTGGTTGAATTAGGATGTAAATGATTATTGTAATAGAAATCATGGTATTAACATGAAATATTATGAAAGAATACTTGTGTGATATTATTCCTATGATGATAAAATGATCAGTTGAGATGAATATTTGTATATTGAAAATCTTATTTTATGTTTCTGAGTTCTATAAGTGTTTTTCCTTTTCATCCAAGGTATCTTGAGATCATGTTCAGATCTTTTGAAGGTTATTTTATTTTGAGAAAATGTTTGTAAAATTAGTCAATATTATAGAATGAAATATTGTATGTCTATTAAGCCAACAATGATGTATAGATTGTAAAAATAATGAAAAAGAAGGATGAATGCCTTATTATGAAAATTACATATATGAGAAGATATTGTAAATTTATTATCTTGTATTTAATATTGTGTATCTTTATTACGTGTTGATGAAAGTAGTAAGTGGTAAGCTTGAGGCTATCTTGTGATGTATATAAAAAACAAATCCTCATTTTTCACGTACATGACAATTAGAAAGATGAAAAACCGCATAAAAAGTTTGGGGTGTTATAGCAAAAATTATTACATTATCAGTCACCCATGTCATCTCTTGTAAATAAATAAAAAATTATGCATGTTTAATACTTTAAAAATAAAATTATTCATGTGTTATTTGTTCAACCCCCCTTCATAACTACCTCATGGCCTATAAACAATTCATGCTTTTGGAATGAACTATTATCTTACTAGATTTCTATTCATGGTAAAGAGATGAAGTACAAACCTTAGCCATAACTAGATGTGCGCTCATGTTACACCGCGAGTTTGCATCTTTTTTTATAAAAACAATGTTTAGTAGCAATTTGCATATTTCAAAGAAATTAAAAAAAAAACCAATGACTCAAGTTATAGTCTCGAACAGGTTTAATAAATTAATTCTAATATAATTAGATGAAGAAAAATAGGCAAAAAAAGTAAACAAATAAATTTTCTATATAAAAAAGATCAATAACTTGAAAAAAGAACTTTTGAAAGGAAGAAATTGGATAAAAAATGAAAAGAAAAAACAACTTAAGCTAACCTAATATAGCATGATAGACATTTAACCTAGGTAATTTGTATCATGGCCCAGGTCGTGAGATCAAGATAACCTGATAGAAAGAAATTGAAGAAAATCATAAAGTTGATTTTTTAAAATAAATAAAAAACTAATATCAAACGATGAAATTAAAAGAGAAAATAATTCAAAAAAGAATGTTAACTTGCATTAATTTTTCAAACCCGTAACTCGGGTTATTAGAGTAAAAGCAGCATATATGAAAAAATCATAAAGCTCAATCCCCATCAAATCAAATGCTAAAGAATAAAATTCGGTGAAAAAAATCAATTACACGAAAGGATCTAAAATAAAAAATAGTAATTAAAAGAATTATGGTAAAAATTTAAATAAAAAATAAATTAGAGGTTGACTATAAATTTTTTATTGGATGGTTAAATTGAAAAATAAAATAACTTTAACAAAAGGATAAAAAAAAAAATTAATGAGTACCAAACTGGAAAACAAAATACACCATAAATTTGGATTAAAGGATAAAATTGAAAACCAATAAAACTTTTTAAAAAAAAATAGCCAAGGAAAAAAATTAAAAGAATAAGGATCGAATTGAAAAAATAAATATCAATATCAAAAATTGAAATTGAATGACTAAATTGAAAACAAATAAAACTTTTACAAAATAATAAAAAACAAAAACTAGAAGTCAAATATAATAAGGGTTGAAGCTGAAATATTAACAATAAAAAGGACCAACCTATAATTTTAGGGGAGCAATGAGAAAAGAAGGAGGGGAAACAAAATAAAGGTCGATTGATGATAAATTGCCAAACCCGAATTCTTTTTAAAATAAGTGAAAAACCCAATAGAAAGAAAATAAAAAAAAATCAGAGCTCAATCTCCAATTACACAAATGTTGAAGGATGAACTGAAAAAACATGAGTTTAATAAAATAATAAGCAAACCTGAGCAAATCTCACAAACCTGAGTTAATCTTGGAATTAAGTTCAATCAATAAACTTAATTTCAAACAAATTTAATATTGAATGATGAAATCGAATAAAAAAAATCAATTCAAAAAATTAACCAAAGTGAAAAAAAATAGCAATCAAAACAATGAATACGAAATCTGATAGGAAAAAAAAATCAATGGAGGGTTAAATCACGAACTTCTTTTGAAGAATAACAATCAAAATAATAAGGAGCAAATTTGATATATAAAAAATTTAGATGATGAAATTGAAAAAAATCTAATTTTATAATTTTTTTCATATAAAATAAATAGTAATAAAAAAAATAAAAATCAAATCTTAAGGGAAAATAAATTGAAGGATTGTTTTGAAATTTTGAAGAGGAATATAAAAAAACTAAGAAAGAGCAAGAAAATAAGAAAAACAAATTAACCACAGTCACCAAACCAGTCACACATGCCACCTTATTCTCCCATGATAATTCAAAAATCAAGTTGGAAGGTGGTGTTAGGTTGTTGTAAACGTAAAAAAACATTGCCCACGAGAGAATATATAGCTTGTACATGTCTATTATTTTTTTTAATAATATTTATATTTATTAAATTATTAAATAGAAAATTCTCTTAGACACAAGCATAATATTTTTTTTTAATTTAAAGGGTAATTAAATCATTTCAATGTACTAAAAAGCCCTAGATACTAGTTTATTTTTTATTTTATTTTTATAAATGTATTTAAGTTATTTTATTGTATCAAAAAATATTTATATTTATTAAATTACTTCTGATTAATTTTATAATCCCTAATAAATCTCATGAAAATAACATTTTACTAACTAATTTGCTTGGGGGGGAATTCACCTACGTACATTATATTATGTTTATTAATCCAACCTCTAGATAGCATTTGTCTAGTTAGAACCTATGTCCATAAAGATTGAAGTATTGAATACCATGTGCCAAAAAAAAAAAAATGGACCGACCACTAGTTTCAAAGTTTCCTTTTTTTCTCGAAAGGTAAGAATATTTTCGGCGTTGCTGTAAGAATATAAGCTGGTATCTTTCTGGCATTTCCTGCTTCGGATTGCAGCACTCTCCGTCCAAGAAGAATCCAGCATGGAATTTTCTTCTAATGTTATTGCTGTAGAAATGCTAGCCGAAAAGTATACAAGTGTGTAGCTGCTTTCATGAATCTACTTGTCATATTCTATTCGGAAATAGTCAGGGCCTCATGCATGGTCCTATGATTTTGTCAAATGAAGAACCTCCTGCCATAGTTATTCTTATGGGTTTTCAAAAAAACCAAAAAACCGATTAAACCGAGAAAACCGAAAAAAAAATAACCGAAAAAACCGAATCATAAAAAAAAAACCGCTTAAACCGATTAAAATTTTGAAAAAACCAACCGGTTCGGTTCGGTTTCGGTTTTTTAAGCCTGGAACCGGAAAAACCGAACCGAACCGAACCGAAAAAAAACAGAAAAAAACCGAGCCAAACCGAAAAAACCGAGCCAAAACCGAAAAAACCAAGCCAAACCGGTTTGAACCGGTTTTTTCTCTACAAAACCGAACCGAAACCGGTCGGTTTGAACCGGTTTTGGTTTTTTTAAAAAAAAAAAAATTCGGTTTGATTATTTTTTTTTATAAAAACCGAACCGTGAACACCCCTAGTTCTCCTTGATCCATGATGTCTTCAGAGGGATCCGATGTCCACAGTCACAAAAACAAGTTCCCATGTTGTCGGCTGGTCGATTTGAAGTTTGAGAATTGTGGTGGTGAAGGATAAAGAGACAATGAAGATTTAACATGGACTTTAAAATCACCCTCACACATGTGTTAGTGTTAAAATTTGGTTACGAAGATATGAAGATAGTGAGGATAAAAAATATATACGGTTAAAAAGACATTGATAAGAATATTAAAATAAATTTATTTTTATGATAATTCTAAAGTAAATTTTTATATTTTCAAAATAGAAGATACGAAAAAAAAAAAAACATGCTTTCAGAGACAATATTTTTTATTCTAAAATATTCATATAAAAACTCTTAATTTAAAAATTATCTAGCTAAGACATATAAGGATAACAGTAACATATAAGGATAAAAATTGTTATTATTATAATTTTAAAACTCGATCTAGAACAAGACTTAAGTCATAGGTTGAGAGGATTAGCTTCTTTTTTATAAAAAAAAAAATAAAAAGAATTAAAATGGCATCGTTTTGACCCCAAAAAATTCCAAAAATGTCGAGTTTTTTACCTGGGTTTTTTACTAGGTTAAGACAGATCAATCCTTCCTCTATTTTTTCATAACTCCTACTATTTAGTTCAATTCTCATAAATCCTACTATTTAATTAAATTAAGAATAAAACAAATCAACACATTATAATGTGGGAGCCTATGCAATTTTTAGGTCCAAATGGTCTTGATTTGAGAAAATATATTAGAAAATAATATAAAATTATTTCTAGAACATCACCTAATGAATAGAGATTCTTTTATGAGAGTTACTAAGTTTATTGGCATATACAGAACAAATAAAACTAAATCATTGGTCTATTCTACGCCGTGAGTCGGATCAATATTTTTAAAAAGTAAAAAAAAAAAAACGAGTTGCTTAAGTGGTTTCTAGTAGTAAAAAGAAAATCTAATCATGAACTAAAAACCTAATGCATTTTGGATGACATCATTTTCAAATATGGAGTTGGTGACATATTGAACAATATTGTTTTTAAATATTAAAATGGTAACATATTGAATCGATTTAAATCAATATTGTAAAATACACAACTCGGATGATGAGATCATAAAAACCCCATAGAAAGTAAATAGAAATAAATTATACAGCTTAATTTACTATCAACCCAATATCTTAGGATAAAAATGAGAAAAAAAAACATTTAATTTTAAAAAAAAAATAGAACAAAAAAGGATGACTTGAGTCATAAGACCCTGATTATCCTATAAAAATAAATTATAAAATAATTATGAAGCTCAATCTCTAATTAAAGAAATGATGAAATTAAAAAAATAATTTAGTCAAAAAAATAACCCAAAGAAAAAAAACAAACATAAGTAAAAAAATGAGGACTAAAATTGACTTAAAAAATAATAAAGCATACCACGAGACTCGAGATGAAGAGAGATAAATGGAAAAGGAAGAAAAAATGGAACATTGGCAAAACACCACCACATATAATCCACCACGAGCCACCACATCTTGTAGCCATCATCAAGAAAATTCAAGAGACATGGTGAAACACCACCTTTTAAGGTCGACAGAGATCGAATGCACCTTTACAACATGGTGACGCTTCTCACATGTTGGTATGTGCATTGCATAAGCCAGTCATTCCTTCTTTGCCCATTCAATTTAGTTCTTTCTTTTGTTTTAACTTTAAATGTGATCCCTTAAGACTTAATTATTTATATCAGTAAAATTTATTTTTATTTTGTGAAACAAGCATTAATCGCTACCTTGTGTTTTTCCTCGACATCGTGATATCCCCATATCTAGAAAACCAAAATAAACCATTAAGTCCAACCCCAAAAAACTCAATGTGAAAAAATCAAATTAATAAAAAAAATCAAGTGATAAGAAAATGTTTAAATATCTTTCCCTACCTATTCAATTTAGTCTCTAATGCTAGTTAAAAAAGGGGTTATGTATTTATCCAATCTTCAAACTCAATCTTAAAAGCTTTAACTGCTTTAAATAAATAAAATTTCATATAATTTTATCAAAGTATCAACCAATCCACGAAATATTTTTTCAACATCGTAAAGTTCCCTAACCTAGGCAATCGAAACAAACCACCAAGTTTAAACCTAAATAAATACAACGTTAAAAGAACAAATTGGAAAAAAAAATCAAGGGACTAAAATGAAAAAATCTAAAGACCAAAAACAAGAGAAAATATTGTGGAACACTATTACAATCCACAGTATTTTCTCTCTTGGAGAACAGTGAAAATGCCATACCCATTAGTTTTTTGTAATTATTAATGTACTTGTTTATTAAGTTTATTATATTATTAAAGAAACTTAAAAGTTAAACTACGAGGAGAGCTCTTAAAAATAGTCTTATTAAATTAGAAAGAAATTTAAAAGGTGATAGATTTTCACTATAGAAGGAATTGTATTATGTGAGAGGATTTGCTTTGGATTGTAATAATATTTTTTTTATCATTTTCTTAACTATGTTAATCAAGCTTTTTTTCTTCTAAGTTTTGCATTGTCTTGGAATTAGACTTTATAATTTATTTTGGTTTCTTTTCATATGGTTATCGTGGTGTCAAGAAAAACATTTGACATTAAATACATGCTCGATTTTGATTTTAATGACTATGAAAAAATGAAAATTTGGGACCAAATTTGAGAACGAAGCAAAGAATTATTTATTATAAATCTATTGTCTAGTGCCTTTTGCATTTTGTTTTCCATAAGAGTTTGGCAAATATTGTTTTTGTTCCTATAGTTTGACACTTTTTTGTTTTGGTCTAAAACACTATTTTGTTTAATTTTGGTTTATATGTTTGAGGAGAGAAGAGAAATTTGTTAAAAAAATATGGAGGGGATAAAGTCATCAAATGGCTACATTCTGGTGATAAAAAAAAAAGTTATTTTTAGTGTCAACAGATTTCATTTAACGAAAAGTGTTTTATAGAGGTGTTTTGTATCCTCCATCTTGCAAAAAAAGTAGATTGGTTTTTAAAGACAGATATTTTTATTTTATTTTCTAGTTTTTTACCAATTTAGAAATGTTTTTATTGATGAGTTGGTTTATTGATATTATAATAATGTTTATTAAGTGTTCTTAGATGAAAAAAAGTATTAAAATGAATTTTTGGATCCAAACAATCCTAGCCCACTTTTTCAACCACCTTTCTAGTGGTCGAAATTGGATAAGTAGACAACATATCATTTGCTTTTTTCTCACAAAAAAAAAAAGAAGAAGAAAGGTTAGGTGTGCAGGCCTAGCCTTGTAGGATCATGCGCATTGTCTTTTCTTTTAATGGTTCAGACGTGTTGGGCCACCCAAACCTAGGTGTCTGATAATATTTTTTATTTAAACTTGTGTGTGTGTGGGGGGGTGTTTGAACTACTAGGCATTCAATTTTAAGTGAGATTGATTAAAATAACTAAATTAAAAAAGTTTTTGTTATTTTTTTTAATAAAATATAGTTTAATTTTTACTTGGTTTTCAAATTCAAATAAGATTGTAACATTTTTTTTTTAATACTAGTAGGTATTCTTTTCGTTCAATCCTACATAATATTTTTTTTTCCTTGAATTTCATTCAATATATTTCTTGGGCGTGTCTATTTTTATTGGAGTTTAATTTAATAAAGAATTTGTTCCAAAAAATAAAGTTATTAAACTCAAACGATTTATAACATGTGTTGTGAGATCATATATCTTGGTCTATAATCATCTTCAACTTTTTGACTTAGTATTTATTTGTGTTTGTAACTCTTTTTTGAATTTATTGGCACATTGATCTTCTTGACTTTTAGAAAAAGAAAAAAAAATATTGATGTTAAAGACCTTGATTGATGGTATTGATAGGAAACTTGGTATCAGAGCATAACATATCTGATGACCACCTTGAAAAAATGGAGAACAAATTAGGCTCATTAGTTGTGGGCCAAAAGGAACTATAACAATCAATGAAGGCTACTGAAGAACACCTCTTGAAGCATATAGAGAGCATGTTTCCTCTACGCATGGTGGAGGACATGATGATGATGTCGGGTCTTCTCATAAGCCTCATCATAGCCACTTGGGAGGAGGCTCCCTCATACCTAAAATCATAAAGTTGGACTTTCCACACTATGATAGCACGAAAGATCCAACCAGGTGGATCTGTCAAGTGGAGTAATTTTTTGAGTTTCAACACATAAAAGAGGCAAAGAAACTTTTCATGGATGGTTACCACTTGGATAGTAATATCCAATTACATTTTTATTAACCTTCAAAATACCAAAATGTTTTTGGGGATCTCACCAAGCTTAAGCAAACAGGAAGCATCCACGATTACCAAATGGAGTTTGATCAATTGTTACATCGAGCCAACCATTTATCTAAGGAACAACAAGTTTGGTGCTTTGTTTGTGGATTAAAAGAAGCAATACGAGTTTATGTGCAAGCATGAAATCCAATTTCCTTATCTATTGTTATTGGTTTTGCACAACTCTGAGTCTCGTTCGTATGACCAAAAGAAGGGGGGGTACATGGAACCTTGAAAGATCCTATCAGACTGAGCCCGACAGAGTTACGAGAAAGAAGGACGCGTGGATCATGCTTCAATTATGATGAAAAATTTTCTCTAGGCCATCTTTATAAGAAGTTATTTTTTAGAGAATGAATCTTTCCTTCCATTGATGAATCGTTGGATGTGAGTAACATAGAATAGGAAGAGAACATTCTTAAAATTAGTTTTCTTGTTATTTCAGGAAATGCAGCACCACAAACCATGCGCTTCTTTAGGAAAATTGGAGATTATATTGTTATAATATTGGTTGACCCTGGTAGCAACCACAACTTCTTGAATTCGAGGTTAGCTACTAAAATATGAATTTATCCTACAAGAAAAGGGGAATTTTCAGTACATGCATGTACCATCCTAATCTTTAGCACAATTGTATCCATACATGATACATATACAATGAAATTAGGGTCAATTTGTTTTATATACAAATGGTCATGTTATTTATTTTACTAAAATTTCATCAGAGTTTCCCCTGTACCTAGATCATACCAAATCATCGACCACTTCATACACAATACAACTAACTCCACCACTATATTAGTCGAAACATCATGGACCTTATCCCACATCAACATCAATATTTCTCAATATTATAACACAAATTCAGTTTCCCAATATAAACCAGAAGTAATTCTTCTATAGTAACATGAAAACTAAAAACATTAGTTTACAAACGATTTAAGTGTAGGATAAATAAAAGATCATATTAACTATACATAAAAAGCATACAAGTACAAGATTATACCTAATATAATAGTCTAATCCTAATAGCTATATCAGCCCTGCCCTACAGTGTATGATAGCCCTGCACATAAATACATCAAAAGAATAAATAATTTAATACTGCAATTTATAAATTTACTCTAACATACATAAACAATTTGACCAACTCAAAAACATCATTAATTATTATGTTATAAATGTCCAGGATTTCTATTTAATTATAATATCAATTACCATATTATTTTTCAATTTCAAGTCTCATATTCACCATTACCCATTCATACAGATTCATAGTAACACTAGGAGATATGAACATTGACTTTCATTCAACAATGAAAACAAGATAACGAGAATTTCCATTCAACAATAGAAACAACAAATAGTGGATTCTATTCAACAATGAAAACAACAAACAACGGCTTTCATTCAATGATGGAAGCAACAGATTATTAGCTATCATTCATCAACGGTAGCAACACCATCCTTGACTTCCTTCACATAACCAATTTTCCGAACACAACCTTTGTTATTTCTACCTCATTTCTTTATTCTTTTCTTTTTTGTTTTCTTTTTTCCCACTTCATATACCATACTTAATTTTGTTTCAATAAAAATTATCAAATCTAATGTAATTTCAATAAATAAATTATATAATTAAAAGATAAGTCTAGCTGAGCATGTTCCTCCAATTGCAGAAGATGTCACTCTTGGTGCCTCTTCTGAATCCAAAAAATGTACCATAAATTAATTTTTTATCATTTCATAACATACCAATATTCCTTTAACTTACATCCCACTATACAATTCATCTTCAAAGTCATATTTATCATTTCTCCAACTAACCCCAAGTATACTAAATATTTTTCACCTATAAATAATCATTTTCCTTTTTTTATTATATCTACTCTCAAATAATCAATTCAATTACTTCATTTTAAATTCTCCCCTCATTTTGTATACGTATAAGGCCATAAGACTTTTTTCTTTCCTTTCCTTTCTAATGTTTTTCTTAAATTTTATCATAGTTCAAATTACAATTTCTACATTACAAAACTATTATTTAAACACAACACACTCATTTATACATTTTTATTCATTCCAATACTACAATGAACAAACATTCCAATATGTTAACCAAAATTGATAACATGATCTAATCCCTTTCCAATAATCTCAAACATAAACTTTACACTAATTCCTTACAATATTAACACATAAACATCAAAAGAATACTTTCTTTTTTTTTCTACACTTAGTCGACCACCTCCACTCAAATCTTCACCATGTTTTCTTCTTAATAACATCAATTTTACATATATAACACTTTTTTTCTACATGTTTTAGCATTTCTAACACTTATTTACAAAACCCTTAAATTCTCAGTCATGAACCTTAATTCACATAATTAAGAATTTCATAAAAATCAATGAAACTTCTCAATGACCTGTTAAAATGAGCTTAGGCCACCTTACCAAGATTTTCCTCTCCAAATGCTAGCTAAATGAAACTTTCCCAAGCTTTCCTCTTCTTTCTTCAACTTATTTACGTTCTCTCTCTAAAACCTTACTCTCTCTTCCTTAATCTCACTTAATCAATCCTAAATATGGTTTTTCTAAGAGATGATGTAGAAACTATCATGATCTCACAAGGTTTCTCTTTTTTTATCATAAACTTCTCTCATTTCTTTCTTTTTTTTCTTCCCTAAATGGTTGGCCACAACAAACACACACACACACACACACACATTCCCTAAGTTGTAGCAACGGAACCTTAGAAAGTATATAGGAAAGATAGTTTTTTTTTATTCTTTTCTTTTTATTAGTACTAGATTTATTTCATTATATTCCACCCATATCTCAATTAAATTCATTTAATATTCTCTAAAAATAAAAACTAATTGCAAAAGCAGGGAAATCAACCATATTAAAATGCCCCTTTTGGGGACCCACCCATGAGTAAATATTATATTTCCTTTCATAGTAGCTTTATTAGACCATACAACTTCTTGATATATCCACATAATAGGTACATTATAGATATTAAATTGTTAACAAATTATGAAAACACAGTTTTGAATCAGAGAAAGAAGAGATGAATCCTCTTTTCAACTATGACTATCTCACTCCAATAATTGCTTTTCTTTTTGTTCCTTTTACCACTAATTTTTTGTTCCTTTTACCACTAAACTATACCCACTATAATGTGATTATCTTGGCAAGAATTATGTTCTGCAGAATATATGACTCATGCACCTTTAGGTATTAAAACTAGTTTCCTCATGATATTCATTTACTATTCTTTTTTTTTTTTTTTAAAGACCAACAACAAATGAGAACAACAAAAATAATATAAAAAACAAAATAAATTGAATTCTATCTCTTCAAAACATATAAATTCAACTTATTTATTAATTAAACTTCACTTATACTTAATTTAATTTTAATTTAATTACAGTAGGTTATAAACAGCTGTTATAGAGGAGGATAGAAATAAGACGACAAGGAAAAGCAAAGGAAAAGTAAGCCTCCAATGGTTGCAACTGTCCCTTGAGAGATCTTAGACGCCAGAAGGCTTCCACCAACCACTGCCAGGGAGGTGCAGATGGTATGTCCCAAAGTAGCCCCCACAGCTACGCCGATGGCATTTTTGTGTGTTGCCAGCTGCAGGAGCCAGACATTCTTGTCAAAATATTATATAATAACATATTCTACGGCATCGCAATTTGAGATCACACTGAGTTCTTGAGAAATATAAAAACCCATCAAGAAGAAGATAAATCATGTTCAGTATCCTATCAAAACAATGGCATCCGTCCCTAGAAAATAAAAACAGAGAACACAATTGCTTCCTAATCACAGTATTTCACCATTCAAATCAATCTAGCCATGTAAAGAAAACAGCAGGCATCTTAATTACGGGAGCCATGTTGATTTTTCATGCAAAATCTTCACAGCTGCTTTTGTGCTCAAGAATTCCTGTGAGTGTTCAAACTATTTCACGAACACATGCAAGCCAGATGCTTAAAGAATCATATAGATAGAATAGGCACAACCGAAGAACCATGAAAATTGAAATCACGTGAATAGTGGGTGTTGGCATTTGAAGACTAAAAGCCAGGGATCTTGTGATGACAAACCTTGGTTCTGCTGCAAAATGTTAGGCAAGTGGCAATAAACATAGCAAATAAGGAGCACACAATTTAAGGGTGCTCGACAATTTGCCTACAGGAATTAATTTTTATATATATATAAATTTCCAATTACACAAGACTTCACTGGTATAAACATCACGAAATTTAGGCGGGACTCTTAAGAAACCTAACATGCACAAACCCATGATCCTATTACATCCAGGAAGATATGCTTAAAAAATCTCATTGCAAGAACTCACAAGAACTCCGAACTCTCTCCGCAAAACTAGGCAGTTCAGACATCCCTACAAGACTAAGACGCCTTTTGGCAACACGCTTTTACAAAATTTTAAATTTATTTTTTTGTTTCAAATTTTTTTTTTTTTTTCGTTTTGATATGTTGATATCAAAAATAAATTTAAAAAAAAATTATTTTAATGCATTTCCAAACAAAAAAAAACACTTTAAAAAATAATTGTTATCACAACACCAAACACTACCTAAATTCTGATGCCAAAAATGTTGCTGCTTCATCTACTGTTTTCGTGTAGATGATTAGGTTGGTGGGAGCTAGCGGCTGTGCACACCATCCTAAAAGAAAGTTATCTAATTGCTTTTAAGCTATGCAGCCAAAATCGGAAGACAAAGTTTCACATCACATGGGAAATTTAACATGGCATGGTGAGAGGTGTATCAAAGCCCATACATGGTACCAATATAATCAAGACACACCATCAGGTATGATGGTTTGGTTTATGAGATTTTCTCCAATGATAAGCCTGTAACAGCAACCATAGTATATGCAAATTCAAGTCAAAGATACATAAAAACTGGCACCGGAAGTTCAACATTTACCTTTACAGTGGTTTTGAATTTAGGGCACTCTACCATGGGCATCACTAAAGTATCCTTAGAGCACAGAAAGATAGGAGAACTTCATTTGATTGAGATATTTTCTTGTTCTTAGGAAGGATGATATATCCTCCATTTTCGCACTATATTAAATTTCCTTTCTCAATAAAATTATCTCTACTACAAAATATAAGGCCCAAAATCCTATTGCAGCAATCATTATGGAGTAAAATCATAATTCACAGCATATGAAAGGGAAACAGAGCACTCAAAATGACCAGTCGGCACAAGAAGAAAAAGGAAATAAAATTTTGCAAGGCAAGGATGGAAGTATGACTAAGCCATGCCAAAAAAATCTTGATAAAAATATTAAGAATCAGAACATGAACTTACAGCAATTGTAGCAATCTGGCTACGGTCTCCCCACTCAGCTAAAAAAGTTAAAATAAATGACTGCATAGAAAAAACACACATGCTTCTGCTGAGATGCTAACAGTAGAATCATAATAGAAATATCTAAACAAACATAACCTTACACAGTTATCATTGTACTTAAATACAGAATGGCAAAAGGATTTGGCATTGCAAATCCCAACACAATGTCACAAAATAAAGAATCTGAAATACTTCATGAGACCGAAATGCAGAATAAGAATGACAAGTTACACATACTTCCAAAAATATTGGTGTGCAAAATCTTGAAAAGTAACGGCGGAAGGATGTTTTCCCTTGGCCAGCCTCAAGCTTTTCTTCTACCTGAACACACAATACACAATTCAAGATAAAGGTAATACCAGCTCAGGGAGGTTGATGCAGGGAGGAGGAAATTGAAATTGAAGCTTCAATAAATACCTCCAGGATTTCTTTCAAAAGAGATCACAATCATGCTAGGAACCTCACATTAATATAACTACATAATTTACATACATAAACCATATCTTACGAAAAAAAATACAAAAGGTTCATGACCCAAAGACACAAGGAACTTTTAGAGAGACATAAAACTGGGCAAAAACAAGGCAATATTGACTTTCACCAAAAAAAGAATGTTGGATCAAAAGGCTGATGATGATCAGGTATTCATAGCAAATTGGCTAAGCCAATTGATTATAGTAATAATAAATAAAGGAACAGTTCAATGGTGCACTCAAAGCCCAAAACACTAGGGAGAGGGGAGGAGGTAAAGGCATACAACTCTGCAGATTAAACATGCTAACCATTCTACCATCAATTACTCATCCAAAGAGATATCCAAAACCTGAAATGAGAGATAAAGAACCAACAAGAATCTAGAACTCTCTTTTGTTTAGCAGGAGATTTTATATATTTGCAGCAATGGAAGAAAATGTATATTCCAAGTAGACATGTAACAGGTGAATAGACAGATTTAAGAGCAATAAAGATATACTTCTTCCATTTCTTTTTTCTGTGATGATTTTGAATCCGATCTCCAGGCAATGTAAAGTAGCCGCAGGCCAAAAAATGCATAAAGAACTGCATATGGAAAGAATACAGTTGTGAGTTTTCATATTTAACCTGATTCTAACACAAATAAGATAAGCCAACTTCATTTACCATGTGAAAGCGAAATATGAAGTCAGAAGTCAAACTATGACTACTACATTTTATTGACACTAATTGTAGATTCAGAGCGATGCAACCTGTAGGACACTACATGTCCTCTGACCATACAACTGACAGAGGTCCCCTTAAAACATTTATTCAACTATAGTCGACTCTGAGAATTCTAAGATATATACAAAGTATAGGGACAAAAAAGGGCTGCAATTTCAAACAGAATTATTTGAAGATATACTTTTCATTGAAGTTGATTGGACACCATTTTCAAGGAATTTACTTGTAGCACTTTCTACAAACAGAATTAAACCACAAAGATGATTGTGTTCAAACTTCGTGATGTGAAGATTCATCAAGTAAATATGAATTTATTTTTATTCTTGTGGAAAATTCACTGTGGTTTAATTCCTATATATTATTACAAGGAAGGCACCAAGCTCCTTATTCCAGTCATTTATAGGATTTTTTGTGGAGGTAACGTTTTGGTACTACAAAGATCATGTACTTGTGGAAAACGTTTTTTCATAAAACTGGAAGTTTTCCACAAGTAGACAAAACACAAAAATATCCAGCTCTCGTCCACATATTACACATGATGAGAGTCCAACGAGTGAAACCAAGCAAGATTTGCAACCATTTAAAATCAAAACGATAGTTTTTCCTCCAATATTTCTCATGATTATAAGACTATAGAAAATGATTCTATTTAAGTGACTGATAGCAAAGAAACAGTACATTGATAACACATTTCTTGATGGAGTGCCTAGATGGCATCCTCGCCCCATCAAGCTCCACAATTTCCCACTATTGATCCCGCCATACATATTTTTATATGCTATAATAGTGTCCCAAGTGAATGCATTTAAAAAACAAAGACGGTGCACTGATTATTTTAATACATCCCAATTCTGTAGTAAAGTATTTAAATCTTCCCATGAAGAATACTTTGGATTTCAAAGAAATAGCAGCAATTGTAAATGATGAATAGGATAGCATGGAAGGCATTTTCTAGAAAACAAGAAATTTGGCTGCACTGGATAGTTGTTAATTTATATAGTACGTACCGGTGGCTGCACTATTTGTATGCTTCCTTGAAATTAAATTTGGCACGATTCTACCTAGTCCAGTAGAAAGTACCTAAATGACATGCACAACAGCTTTAAGCTTCACCAACATTGAGAATAAGAAAAGTTCAGTGTAGTTGCTGGCTGGACCATTCCATTCAATGCCTTGCAGTGTCAGAAGAAAGAAAGGAGAGAGAGAGAGAGAACAAAGTCGGAGAAGGTAAGGGTTCTTTGGCTGAAGTAGAAACTGCTGAAACAAAAAAAATAAAAAAAAGGGCAGCTTACTGTCATGACAATCAAGGCGGTGAGAGCACCCGATAACACAGTAGATTTAGGGTGTCGCATTGCCATAAGAGCTGCTATTATAAAAGTCTCATCACCAATCTAGCACGCACCGTAATAGTCAAGCAATAGAAACATATAACAAAATCAAATTAAAGCAGAGTAAAGTTAAGAAGATTAGGTCAAGCATCAATCCAAAAAAAGACAGCAGTAGAGAGCGAGAGCCCAATTACCTCGCTGACCAAAATCATTGACAAGCTGGCAAAGAAAGCATCAAAAATTCCAAGCCCCGATTCCAATTTAAGACCATTACCAGCAGATTTGGCATCACCTCCATTTCTAACGACCTGCATCCATCCATCCATCCATTAAAAAGAAAATGAGTATATGACCAAACAAAGTAGCATATGATGGTGATGGTGAATACCATGCCACGGCGGCCCAGGTCTTGAAAGGATCTTGATTCATCTCCCTCATTTTCCTATAATAAATAAATAAACAACATCACGCATTTATTAACATCTTAAACTGAAAAGTAGAAGAAATAGACTAAAAAAAATCAAAAATAAAGAGAGAGACCTGTGCAGCGGCGGTGTGAGATAAGGACAACAGTAGAAGCAAAACAGCAGCAGCTACGACTAAGATGATAAATCTAGGGTTTGAACGAAACCCCATCAGATGTACTAACGAAGACAAAAGAGAGCACGGGCTATATGGAAATTTGGATCAGAAAAAAGCAGGAAGAAGAATATAATGGGAATTATGAGAGTGGCCTTTTTATTCAGCTGTGAATCGCCAGGCGCATACTATTTGCTAGATCCGTAAGAGTCTAAGACACTGAGGAGACGTAGCGTAAGATCCTGCAGTCCCCACTATCCCCCTTAAAGAAAAAGATGTAGATTTTGCAGTATACTGAAAGGTCTTTCAATCCAAATTAACCAAAAATATAATTTTTATTCCAAGAATTCTCTTGAGATGTATAAGGATTTAATCTAAAAATTTCTCATAATTGCTCAACTTGCCTTTATCACCAGGTCACTGCCACTGAAACTACCAAAAGTGGTGGTGTCCTATCTCCAAATTTGAAATTAATATTTGGATTCCAAAACCCCCTTTGGAAAAACTCATCCAAGCATCGGGCTTGACATTTCAGCTCAATTATCCATTTAAAGTATTTGACAAAAAGTACCCAACACTAAAGTATAACTAACGTTTTTCTTATGTATTTGTGCTAGTCTTTACTACTACTTTACACTATTTCTTCGACATCTTTACACTTCTTCCTTTTTCTTTTCCTCCTATCTCAAATCATCATTCACCAACCATTAGCAAATATTCAAAAACCCATCAACCGATTTGCTAAAACAAACAAAATAACCCCATCAAATCATTAAAAAAAATAATGTTATAATCCATTTTTTATCCCCCACTTTTTCAAAGATTTTTTTTGAAACTCCCAAAAAAAATCTTTAAAACAATGTATTTTTTTTATTGAAAAGCTCTATCTTTTAAAAAAAGATTACTATTTCATGGATTTTGAAGATTTTTAATATTTTTATATATTATTATTTTAAGATAGGCAATAAGCAATCATAAAAAAATAAAAATGGAAGTGAAAATAAAGATGAGGAAAAATGAGTGAAAAACAAGAAGTATCAAAATGAAAAATGAGAGGGGGTGAAAAAAAAATAATTGTAAAAAAAAAAGAGATAAATATATAGTAAGAAAGAGATAGCTTACACTTGCTTTTCTAACCCTATCCCCGCACAATCCTAAAATCTATTCTAGGATCCCTTAAAATTGCAATGAACGGTGGACCTAATTCCTTACTTATAAATACCCTAATTTATAATCATTCTAAGAAAAAAATAAAAAGTCATTATCCATAAAATAAAAATAAAAAAACTCTTAAAAAAAATAACATTTTTCCTCTCTTCTTTGAAACTATAGTAACCAACTCCATTTTTATATTTTTTTTCCTCTTTTTCTCTTCTTTTTTTTCCTTCATTTTTTTTCTCCCTTACCTTCTTCTTTCTTTCTCTTCCTTTTTTCACCTTTTTTTTATCCACCTAGCTTACTCTAGTCGAACCTCTCTCACCATTCAAACCAACAGTCACTTTAACACATCATTTACCTATTACAAAATCAAGTGAAACCTATAGATTTATTAATATCGAACCAACACCTTTGACTAGCACCAAACTATTATAGCCATAAAACTCAGTCAAGTCATGCACCACAACCCATAAGCCAACCTAAACTTACTCTAGTCAAACCTCTCTTATCATTCAAACCAACACCCACTTTAACACATCATTTACCAACTTTCCAAACTAACTACAATAGACTTAAACCTAAATTAGAAACCCCAACTAAATCTAATTTAAGTTGAACTAAACTCATACACTAATCTCCCTTCATGAAAGAAGACAACGACTTAGTAGTAATAGCAACACGACAAGCAAACACCACCATACTAGCACATCCTTCCACCAATAATGATAGTAACAATAGTATTCAAGGCCATCAAAGATATCAAAAAAGAAAGATAAAAGAGGATAAATTGAACCCTCTTGAACTTTGATATCCCTTCATAACACATAACATCAAGTGCTAATGATAGTAGTAACATGTAGGTCCAATGTATTAGCCATTTAAGAGTCGAAATCTAGTGTTTTATGGTTTATTTGTCCTCATTTTTGTTGTTGTTTTGATTTGTTTGTTTCTATATATTTGTGGTTTTTTAATAATATATTTCATTTCAATTCCAACTCTTGGAATTTTGAGTCAAAATAAGGTAGTGTTAACACTTTGTGATGAAGATGGGAGGATGAGAAATGTTTCTTATTGGATTAAACTAAGATGTAGATAATTGGTTCTACTTATTTTTTTTTTTTTTGCTTGCTTGCTTGTTGAGTTCTTAAGATGATATTTATTTTTATATACTAGTTTGTTGCTTGTCGATGGGTGTTAGTGTCCATTACAAATAAAAATTTGACTTCATTTTGTTGGTGTCAATTTAAAATTAGATTGGTAAGTTTTTATGTTGAAATCTTGCTTTTAATCTTAATTTTGAGTTTTTAAACCTACTAGTTTGTTTTCAAAGAATTCTTTGTTAGTATTATCATTAAAAGTCTTGTTTTCAAAGTCTTTGATTTTTATGGATGCTAATTTGCTTCAAATGTGTTCAAGCATGCCTTAAATTTAAAAATCTCATTTTTAGCACTTTTCCTTAATTTTGTAATGCATTGTTTTCTTTTTTATGATTTTTAATTGATATCGATATCAAAAGTTTTGCTTCAAGTGTTTATTTATAGTTTTTTCAACTATTAGTTTACGTAAAAGTATTTGGACTCATTTTTAACATCATAAACCTAGTATTTAATACATGCTTCAATTCATAACAATCATTAGTATGAGTTTTGTATGCTAATATGTGTCTTCTTTATTGTAAATCATTTACTAATAATTATAAGATAGAGAGAGGGGGTAAAAGAAATGAACTTAACCATTAAAATCGTAAAATAAAAGCTAATTATATAAGAGCTAAGAGGAAAGACATGAAGATTCAATGCTTTTTTAGAAAAAGTGAGATATAAACAAGATTGTTTATATTTTTTAATTTTTTAATTTCAATTTTTTTTATTTTTCTTATGTATAAGTAATTTTTTTAGAATTGATTTTAGTTGAATAGCAAAGTATTCTTATCTAAGATAGACATGTGTCATCCAACCATGATGACAGTATACCTTCTTTATCGTTTTTATAGGTTTAAAAAATCTTAAATATTTATGAATTTTATAATAAAATGTCCTAAATAATCGGATCAATAATAGAGAGATCCAACTAATCAAACCTTAATAGTAGAGAGATATTGGACATAATTAACCTAACATCTTTCAAAATCCATGTAGTCATGGGCCTTAGTTTTAAGAATCATTTTATCATCACCAAGCTCTAAAGTTTTTCTAAAAACCAAATTTTCATCACCATTCTCTTGTTTAAATTCACTATCAAGATTGTTATAACTCAATTTTAGATTTTCCCCAAAAAATTATCCTTTTCTTTTAAAATTCAAAACAATAATAATAATAATAAAAGCCTAAGAACTTAGCAAGAACAAATTAAGAAGGTTTTCAAATGCATGGAGGAACCAAATTGTGAGTTTGGACAAAAATCAAGAACCCAATTATACCCAAGCTTGAAAGACAATGCAGATATGAGGTCAAATTAAATTATTACTGGATAAATTTGCATAAAAATTAATTTAAAGACTTAATTAGACCTTTAATAGGAAAATTTGATTTAGTAATAAGCCTAATTAAAGGTTTAATTAAGTTTAAAAATTAATTTGAATCAAATTAAAAAAATAAATTAAGTTTAAAAACTTAATCAATGGGTAAAATTAATTTATTTAGGGATTTGATTGGTGAAAAGTTAAGTTTGGAAGCCTAATTTAGGCTTAATTAAGAAGATTGATTTTTTAGAAGACCAAATTTAATTTTTCTAATCTTATTTGGGTGGAATCATGGATAAAATTACAAAAAATCAAAGTTTGGAGGTTAATTAGGAGTTAAATTAAAGAAAATCATAACTAATAACCTTTTTGCAAAATACATGTAAATTCGGAGACCCAATTCAACTGAAAACAGAAGTGAGATTAAAGAAATTAGAAGTTCAAAGGTCAGTTAGGGATGAGATTAAAAATATCTAAAATCGAGGACCAAGATGAAAAAGATACTAAACTCAGGGGATCATTTTAAAACTTGACAGGGGTGAAATTGAATTGATTCTTAGAATCAAAATTCAATTGAGGATTTAATGGAATAAATTAAAGATTTGGGGGCTGAAATTAAAAAAAAAAGGTTAATGACTTAATTTAGGTCAAAAGACTAAAAAACAACACCATTTTATTTAAATGAAAAGGTGTGTTTTGGTGTTGTTTTGGTCAATAAAATTCAAAAATAAAAGTTACAGACAACATGTCATCTGACATTGTTTTGTCATCCCCTACCATTATACTAGAAAAGCAACTTCTGAAGCTATTTTTGGAGGCCATTTAATGCTTAATCTCTCTTCCAAACAAGACAAAAGACGCACACCATCTTCATCCTCCGACTTTGTACAACACCCTGTCCTTTTCTTCATCAGTTTGCAACCTTGCAACCACTGCAATAAATGGCTAAAATATCTAACCTGGCTAGCTTTAACAGTCTAGTTTTGTGCATCAAGTTGCTTGGTTGTGGCCAATGGTTGGGATCATTCCTAATCAAATCAATGGCCACAAACCATGCTCGAGAAACATCCTATGTTCTTCTTTCATCTCCTATAAATAGGGTTGAATTCCGTGCAGAAAGGGAGGAGAAAAAAATAAGTGAAAAGGACCCTTTCATAAGAATAAAAGAAGTAAAACCGAAGCAACAAAAAAAAACACCCCTTATATCAAACCCTCTTGCATTTTCAACCTACTACCCTTACAAAAAAAAAAAAAAAAAACTAAAATACCCTTATCAATCCCTTTCATTTTTTTCTCACATAAACCAGTAACAAAAGGCCCTCATACTAATTCCACCACTGTTTTTCCCTTCCAATGCAGCTTCTCCTTCAGCTTCAAGCAATTCTTTCATGCCTCATACCAGCAGCCACCACAAGCTCCTTCACATCTAGACCAACATCATCAACAACATTATAGTCACCACGCCTCACTACCATCACAAGTCAACATTGTTTTTTCCTCTTTTAGTGCATATCAGCAACCAGCCTCACTTACACCACCGTCGACCTCAACTAAGACCACCACACCACGACTAAAGCTCTACTAGCCAACAATGTCTCATCCAGTCCGAGTAACTTTTTTTATCCCTTCTATTTTAATTTACTATTACAATAAACCATACAGAACATGAAATAATTCATGTTCTGCAAATGTTATTAATTTGGTCACTAAGCTAGACGAGTGACCATATTATATCGGCTGAGCTGGGTCCAATCTACTTATAGAGAGAGAGAGAGAGAGAATAAGCTTGTTGGATCGTCTGTTGGCCTAACAAATCAGGTTAAGCTGTGGACTTGGACCTTAAGACTAATAAGCTCAACCTATATGGCTAGGTCAGCCCAACCCATACTTAAAGGCATGTTTGGCCCACCTCATTTTTTCTTAAGAGATAATGTCTTGTTGAGTCCTTAGAAAACATGCCCTTAAGGCATTTTTAATGTCTCTGACTTTAGGCTAAGGGCATGTTTGACAAACATGCTCCAAGCCTTTTCCTTTTAGTTTTAATTTGTCTTTATTTGTGTGCATAGCCAAACATGCCTTTAAAGATTTTTAAAAAATTCTAAGAAAATTCAGGGATCATTTTGAAATTATTTATGGGTAGCTGGCATGTTTTCTCAATAGTTTTTATCTAATATCAGATTGTAGACTTACACAGTAAGATATGAACCCGATATTAAAAATACTTAATTTTTCTCTAGAATTTTAAAAAAAAATCCCTTATTTCAGAAAACACAAATATGTTTTTTCTTCAAGAATTTCATTTATATTGGATTGTAAACTTACACTGTAAGATACAGACCCAATGTTAAAAATTCCTGATTTTTCTCCAAAATTTCAAAAATCCAAAAAATTCCATAATTTCAAAAACAAAAAAAAAATGTTTTCATGCACATGGCCAAATCCTAAAGATTTTTCATGCATATCTTCTAAATAGACAAAATCACATTTTTATCATGTTTTAAATACAAAATAGATATCGTAATCAGTTTATAATTATGCATTAGGGTTTGATCAAAATATCAAAAATCTCATAACAATTATTTTGTTTAGTATTCAAAGTGTTAGGATTTAGTTGTAAACTTTTAATATTTTGAGCTATAAAATTATATTATAAAGTATATCCTCAAGTATTAATGATACAAAATAGAAAATAAATACGATACTAAAAAATAAGCCTTAGAACAGTTAGGTTTTAACCCAATAAGGTAGAGATTTCCTCATGAATGGAGATTTGTCTTGAATCTTATATAAGACTAACAAATAGAAACGCGGCTTAGAATAACAATCAATCAACAAAGCAGCTTACCTTAGGTAGAGTGCACTGGGGGTGATGTGTCTTTCAATTGCACAACTAGTTTTCTTACCCAGACTCTCGTAGACTATAGGTTTTCTAGTGATTATGATAATAGGTGATGACTCCCTCAAATCATAACTTTATGATTAAACCTAAATACCCTTCAATTTCAGGAGGTAGTTCTGCTATTCGACATCATACACACCACGATAAGGATCATAAATTTATGAAACTCAACAACAAAGTTAAAGGCCTTTTCAAGTATTTATACAATTATAACAATATTAAAACCAATACTACTTTTTCAAAGTTTACATCTTGATGGAAGGTTTTTAATTTTGTTGTCTGACCTTTAATTATGAAACACGTTACAATACCATTGAATTTATAGATGTCAAAGATCAATTGATTATTTTGAACATTAGGTCATGTTTATATTGGTTTTACAACTCCGAGTGTGATGGTATATAAATAGGTAAACTTTGAAGATAAAGGTTTATAACAATAGAGGTAAAGGTATGATATAATACAAATAGATAATATTGGTTGTAAGATTCAATTTGTTTTTAGTTAGTTAATAGAAAAGGTAGTTATTGACATTAAAAAAAAAAATATTTAAAAAAAAAAGGAACGTGGTAATAAATTTTATAATATGAGACTAACAATTGGCTTGTTGATCAGTTGGTAGGTGCATAAAGGGATGCAATAGGTCTGGTCAGATCTGGTGACTCGACCTACTGTTTTTTTTTATCTTTTTTGAAAAATCATCTCTTTATATTTTTGTAGCATTTTACAAGATCACCTAATAAATTTATGCAAAGACTCACATATATCCTACCAATAATCTATTTTTAAATCATATTTAAAAATTAATACTATGTAATTTAAAAATATAAACTTATGTCTTTGAATATATTAATGATCTATACTAAGTAGAAAAATATTAGTGAATAGTATGGATGTATATATAAATCATTTAAGATGATTTTTATGTTTAAAAATTATTTATGTTGTCAATTAATCATACTTAGGATTTAACCTATGATGAGGTTACAACTACCTTTAATAAAAAAATAAAAAAAAAGAAGGAATTCTAGACCTCGAACACTCAATAAAGGTAATTTGTTGTAAAAGCACTACCATGTAAAGAAAACATAAAAGTTCTGAAGGAGACTATGTTCTTAGGGAACTTAAGTGCAGAAAAATAAAGAAAACAATAAATAAAAAGCAATGAAATAAAGCAATAAAAACTCTTTAGGGGTAAATTATAAATAAATTTGAAAGAAATTGAATATGTAGGGCTGCTCATTTTTTCTTAGCAGCTAATACGACCTATTTATATTTTTACAGAGTTGAATCCTACTTGCATAGGTAATTCTTATCCTATAAAAATATTGGTATCACATAAAGAGGCTTATTAAATCTAATATAAACTAAATTTCTTTTTTATTTTTACACAAGAGAAAACTAGACTAATCTTTAACTTATGATTAGTTATGTTATTAAGAATTTCTGCTCTAAATTGGAATGTATCTCTCTAGTTGTGTGCACGTTTAAAATCTGTTGATCGATCACTTCTTTCTAGTCAATTATGATTTCGAATCACTTGATTGGTAGGTCAATTACTTCTTCAACATTTTTGATAGATCAAGGACTTCTCCATTTTTATCAATTATTCTAATTCAATATCAGTTTTAGCTCACATCTCTTATTTTATAGTGTAACCAATCATTATATGTTTGACACGATTGTGTTTATTTCATATGTTAATAATGACCCTATATTACTTTATTTCTTAAATGAATGAATATTCACCCCACCACTCTTGTAGTAAAATTCTTTAATCAAATCAATCAAATATAATGTGACAAATAATATTATTCATCTAAAATTAGTCAATCATGTTTTAAAACATATTTGACATGTCAAACACTTCAACTAATTAACTTAATTTGAAAACTATGTGTGCTTTAGCTTTTAGGCGCAACATTTGGGTTTCTTAAATTGCACCAAATTCTTTATCTTTTATATAAAATCCCTAAACTCTCTAAAAGCCTTAAAGATTTTTTCTACAAAGATTCAATCAATCTCCCTTCTTCCTAAGATTGAATGACACTTTCAAGTTTCACTTTAAAATCAATCTTCCTGGTCCACTACTACTATTTATAAATTGCCTTCCTTACTTTAATGTTTCACTATCAATGCTACTCAAAGCAAAAAAAAAAAAAGTTGCCTATTCTATAAATAGATGCCTCAATATGATGAAAAATTTCACTTTACCCAAGACATTGAAAGAGAAAAAAATTCATTTTCAAGATGATCATATAAATCTAAACGTCTAGAGAAAAAATATCCTAATATGGCCAAATGTTTCTCCCTCAAATTACATCGGATGGTTTGACAAAAAGCAATATTATTTTTGGAAAATAATGGAGATGCCATAAGAATTTTTATATGATTCAACTATCACGAGTTATATCAAAACCCAACAAAAAGCTTTTAATAACCTTTTCCTTATTTTCTTCTAAACCCAACAAAGGTATGTACAAACCATTACTCTTTATTACTTGTCTATAATAGGTGTCAACTATCTAACTAGTAAAGAACTCTTTGCAACCATAAATATCGATACTAATTCATTTGAAGACTCCGTAAAAGGTGTATCAAAATTTTCAGGAATAAAAAAAATGAAAAGAAGACACAAACCTCTTTTTTCTTTAAAGAATATCTAGCCTTTATGTAATACTAGGCAAACAAGTACTTGACCTGCTCTAAATCCAAAAAAAAAATCCACTAAAACTTACTTAAAGATAATAGTAGTTTTAGCAAAAGGTAGGATTGTAACTATAGCAAAATTTAGGATTATAACTTTAGGTCCCTTGATTTTAGGCCATGTCTATAAGGTCTTAGAGAAATATTGAACAAGGTATAAAGATGAACTATTTATGATAAAAGAGAAATATTTAGGGTATTCTAATTGGTTTAGGCATGGGTAACTACCTATTTTTCTAGGTTAAGTAATGTAAGAACGAACCTTAACCTTAATTCCTTTTTTTTTTTTTTGAAAAATAGTTTGCTAACATCTTTATTTCTTAAGCATTGTTTTAGAGAATATGCATAATTATTCTTCAATCTCGCTAATAGGAGTGATATAATGATATTTCCTTTGGCATCATCTACGGTAGGTCCTTAATGGTTGCTACTGATATAAAACCAAAATTCAAATTAAAAAAAGCTTGAAAACATTGTAGTTTGGAAAAGCATCCTAACATATAAAGACTTGCAATTTGAAATAGAAACTAATGACTTCACCTCTTTTAAAAACTATACCCTCAACTACTATTGTTAAAAACCAAGAAGTCTCATTCATCTAAACGATCAAAGTTTCTTCCTTATCCATTTCTAAAGTACCATCAGCTTGAATTGTTTCTTCTCGGCCAAGTAATTATACTACAGTATAAAAAAAATCATAATGTTTCCAAGTACTATTATAAGCTTTTCATAGTAATAGAGCCTCTTAAGGAACTTTTCTTTAAGTTGACAGTGTGCCTAAACCTTAAAAATATATCTTTATATAAGCATAAATAGTATCGGATAACATGGCTGCTCATTCTATAAAGGAAGGAAGAACAACTTAATACACCAATATAATCACCTTAGGAACTGCATACTTTAGTGAAAAAATGGGTGATCATATTGAGAACAATCAAGGTAAAAGAATTGACATTAATAATTGACCATATTTCTATTAACCTAGAAGATGTTATCTTGATGGGTTCTATAATGGCTAAAGTTTCCTCTTCCTCAATAGTAATAAAAGACCATTATATCAATGCTTCTACATCTCTTATTGAAAAGGAAGATGTTATGATACCATATCAACCTTTTATGGTGATTCATTCAAGCTAATGTGTAAGTCTTTATGGTTACTTAAAGAAAGAATTTTAGCTTTTATGTTTTTAATATTGATAAAAATGTTTGTTCCTTGTATTAGGGAACTTTAGATATCCTACTCTCTCAAATCTTTACTCCTCCATCAATGGATATTTAATCTTTTAAAACAATTCTCAAGGAAAAGGACAGCTAAAAGATTCATTACTAGCTAATATTAAAGAGATTATGACCATTATTACATTAGAAGACAGAATATCAAAGAGGTTATGACCATTCTTATACTAGAAGACAATGTTTTAGGTAATAAAGCCTCTATCGATAGACTAAAATAACTCATAAAGGATATCTTTTCCTTAGATCTTAAAGATTCATCGGATCATAGTGCAAGGGAAGTTTTGGCATAGTTGTAGAAGGATATTAATCCTTTTATTAGTATTAAAGATATTGAAATAAAAGTGTTATATAACTATAAGACTATCCAATAATCTTTTAAAGGTTAAAGAGAATTATGGGAGACTAAATATTCAATTGTCCAACAAGTTAACTAGTCCTTTAAAAATGCTTCTCTCTAGGTTTAATCCTAATAAGTCAACATGACTTGTATAAGAGAAAAACTAATTAAAGCTGAGAAGGGAAATATCAAGGCTAAAACTAATATGATCTCTATAAAGATTGAAGTCATGAATCATGTAGAAAAATGTATATCTTTCTAGAAGTTAGCAAACATCACCTCTACTTTTCTTAAATAGTGAAGACCATCAAAAAACAGGGCTTTAAATGACTATGGATTTTTTAAACTAAATAATCAAACATTCGTTTGGCTATATAGTTTGAAATATCAAAATAATAATTTATTTAATAAACCTTTTCAATGGTTTATCTATATAGGTGATAATAGATCTACTAATGTGAGTTAAACCTTTGGTTGAAAGTTCAAGCCTAGTCATTCTATGGTCTGTTTTATTTTTGTCACTCTCGATTATTATCTTTTGGTAATACTTGATGAATTGACAATTTTAAAATTGGTCTCTCATGTTCACAACTTGTGACTAATTGTCGATCAGGTCATGTAAATGAATGATCAGTGGGCTTATATTGGCCTTAGTGAACTTAAATAAATCCAAGAGAGTGTACATGAATGATGCTTTAATGAGGTTCACCAATCCTACAACACCTAGATTTCACTTGTAAATATTTGCTGAAAGAAGATTATATGCCTCAGTTCTATTCAAAAAGATCTAGTGACATATAGGTCCTTTTTTGACAAAGTTTTGATAATGACCTTTCATCTTCTTGTGGTATATTACCTGTCAATCATTTCATTTTATGTGATTTCCATTTTATTTTGTTTATTTATCATTAAACATTCATTGTGTAAACTTTTTCAAGAAAACCAATACTTGTATTATTTGGTGAATGTTGTCTTTAGAAACCTTAAGGTTCATTTTATTACTTTGAAAACGAGGAGAATGGTGTTACTCCTTTTAGTGTTCAAGATATTCCATGTAGAGCTCATGTACCTTTAAATGCTAAGAGTGAATAATCAAAGCTATTTTTAGGTATAACTTTTGAAAATAAAAAGAAGATTACTCATTGATATCTAAGATAATACCCTACATGGAATCTATTTAACCCTAGATATTTAGAGTGAATATCAAAAAAATTGATATAATTTTTTTAAAAAACAAGATAGGTTATATTTTTTTTTAGTTTTGAATGTCGGCCTAATAAGCCTTTTAATGTGGGTCGAAACCCAATAGACCTTGTAAACTTGTTTCAATGCTTAATATGCATGAGTGAATGATTTTGATGCCTTTTGGGTTGAAAATGAGAGTACGCAACTAGAAAACAAACATTGTTTTATGCAAATTCTATTTCTGAGCACCAACTTGATGTTGTAATAGAGAATAAATGGTCAAGAACATAATAAATACAATATGAGAGCTATTATAAGGGTCTCAGATAAATGCAGTCTTGGAAAACAAGAAATAAAGTTTGAAAGTATTACGAGACATAGGAATACATAGATCTTTAAAAATATCTATCTTGGTTGGCATAAGGCTAACCTTTTAAACAAAATTAGATAGTCTTTGAATAATAGTACATACATTCCTCAACCAACATCCAACATCATCAATGTAAAGGATAAAAAATTAGACACTAGTAATCCATTAAAGGAAAACCCAATATACCTAATCATGATTGTTAATAAAAGAAACATAATACATAATTTTCAAAGGGTAATAGGCAATGAACCTAATAACACAGCTCACATAAAGGGTATAAAAAAAGCATTCATTTAGCAAAAAAAAACCATAATGTAATCTTTCTCCAATTGTTTTGCTTACTAAAGGTAAGCCTTGCCTTTTTAAGCCATCAATACCATAGAATCATTCAATCCAACATAACTTAAACATGCACAAGTTTTAGATCATACTAGTTTCTCGATGAGAATCAATACATATAAAACATCAACACACACACACACACACACACACATATAGAAACTTAAAATCGAGAAATAAATGATAAAAAGGTAAATAGTAGTATCTAGACAAAAATGATGAAAATATGAAGGTATCAACAAGACTAGGTAGCCAAAGATCATAAGGCGTATGGAGACCCTAAACATTAACTAAAACCTTCTAAGCTATAAAACTTGGAGACCTAGAAAGAAGAGTTTAAAACTTCAAGCTTTGATTGCTATTGTCCTTAAAAAAGACTCTCACAATGATTGTTAATATGTGTGACTCGTTTCCTTTTACTTTACAACTATACTCTCTCTAAAACTCCATCTTCTTATACTCTCTTTAGTTTTTTCAAAAAGGCTTTATAACCTAAGAGAAAGCAAGAGTGTGTGTGTGTGTATCAAACCTACTTGACTTATGATGCCTAGAAAGACATAACCTTAGGATTAACAATAAGCTAATCTTAATTATTCATAAGACATAGCCAAGAAAGGACATGCAAAGCTAGTCATGGTGGTACAAAAGCAAAAATGCTCTCATTCTATTTGAAGGGAATAGTTTGTTTTAGTTTTTTTTTTCTTTTTCAATATTACAATGATTTTCTAGTTTTTTTTCTATATATGATTGTAATAGCCTTGTGGCAAGTGGAGACATTGATGAATAAAATTAGGTATTTTGAGAGTCTCCTTATAGTTATAGTGTTGTTATAAACCTCGTTATTTTTCGTTCTCGACTACGTCATTTATAGGTGTGAAGTCTTTATGATTTTCAAGTAATGAAAACACATATTAAAAAAAAAAGTAGATTGATAATGAAACATAGTTTATCAACACCAATTTCAATCAATATAAACTTTAGATTTATTATTTGAATTGAAATTTTATGGTTTACCATTTAGTTTCAATTCTCTAGTTTGTTATGAATATTATAGTGTTACCCTTAATATAAACATTTTTTATTTGTATTAGGACTTATAATTAATCAATATTGTTGAAATTTGTTTATTCTATTTTTTTTATATAAAACCCCTATTTTATTTGATCACAAGATTATCACAATCTTATTATCAATTAAATTTTTTATTTCATCCATTTAAATGAATAAATTAATACTGGTAACACTTGATAAAATTGTTAATTTTTAGACTATGATTTTATCATCTTCTAGATCATAAACATAACTTAGCCAAGAGTTTGATCTTGGTTGGCCTAAACTCTAAAAACTAATGAAGCTTGCAATGAGTGATATCGTAACACATAGGCAACACATCAAAACCTTTAACATATCGTAACACTCACAAACCAAACAATGGAGTAGATAAGCCTTATTGGCTATATATATAAATTATATAGAAAGAAACTAGATAATTGGCTGACACTTCGTTGCGGGCCGGACTTATTTTTTTGTAGTGTAAAAAAAAAACAATGCTCAAGCCCTGCTAGTGTATTTTAAAGAATGAAAAAAAAAACCCACAACTCGACATCATAGAAAGAGAATTGGAAAAAAAAAAAAACAACAATGATTGCCAATCCCCAAGAATCAAGATGTTGAAGTATGAAATCGAAAAACAAAATCAATGAAAAAAATCTTAAAAAACAAAGTACCAGCAAAATCGGATGAGGCCATTAAAAAACTTGTGAGTAGGATCATACAAACGAGATAATCCAATATAAGAAAAAACAAAGTTTAATTATAAAAAGAATCGAATTTTAAAGGAAAAAATAAAAAGAGATAAAAAAAAGCAACCTAAAAAAAATGGGCCACCAGGACAAACCTCTCACCTAGATTACAAGATAAAGATAACCTAATAAAAAAGAAAACCGAAGAAAATAACAAAGTTCATTTTTCAAAATGAAAAACATCGAAGGATGTAATCGAGAAAGAAAACAATGTCAACCCGTGTTAACTTTCTAAATTCATGACCATAACTAGTGACTAAATTATAAGCACTACATCTGGAAAACTACCATTTTAAAACTTGGCACGACCTAATAGGTTAACCCGTGACCCAGGTGACTTGCGGCTTAGACCAAGCCAAGTTTCAAAAGAAATTGGGGGAGAATTGATTCAGTGTAAACAGTAAAAAACCCAGGTTGACCCATGTTTTGGTTAACTCGAGGCAAATCCAGTCAAAACAGGGTCAAATTTCATTGACTATTTTCCTTCATTTTTTTTTCAAAATGGTATCATTTTGACTCTTTTTTTTATATATATAAAACAACAAGATTTGGTTGACCCGGGTCAACCCACTTAACCCGGGGCCCGATAGTTGTCTTAGATTGACTCCCGAGTAAGGCATATAAACAATGGGAAAAACGAGACCAAATCTAATAAATCAAATATTGAATGATGAAATAAAAAAAATAAGGATAAAAAAATAGCAATTAAGATAATAAAGACCTCATTTGAAAAAAACAATTGAGATGATTCACTAAAATTTTTATATTGAAGGGCAAAACTGAAAAAAATTAACAAATAAATCCAAAATAAAAAATGAAAATAAAAAGAATGAGGAACAAATTAGAAAATAAATAATCAAGATTTTGAATCTAAGGATGAAATTGAAAACAAATTAAAATTTAAAAAAGGGTTAAGAATCAAAATTAGAAATCAAAACATTTAGAGCCAAACCTTAAATATCCTTAAAAATTGAATTGAAGGGAAAATTTGAAAAGAAAAATAAAATTCATAAAAGAATTCAAAACAAAAAATAAAAATCAAGAGAATGAAGACCAAATATGAAAAAATTTAAAAATAAGATCATGGATTCAAGGATGAAATTGAAAAGAAATTAAAATTTGATAAAAGAGCCAAGAATCTAAATTAGAAATCAAAATATTGAGGGTTAAACATGTAACATCATAAAATAAAATGACAAATTTTATATAGAAATCAAAAGCCAAATGATCAAATTGAAAATAATTCGATATAATTAAAAAAATAAGGACCAAATATGATAAACTTAACAATTAACACACTTTTAATTTTTTGCAAGGGCTTTACATTTTTCAAGGTTCACGAGAAAGAAAGAAAAGAGGAGGAAAAGAGAAAACATCGTCGGAGCTCCATCATGTATGCGGTGGCTATACGAACCAGACCATTGTGAAGGGATAGGCAAGACACGTCAAACTCCACCCTAAATATGGTGTTCGGCCACCAGTAGACATTGTATGTGCCGTCCAAAAGGCATAGACGGTTCCCATACAATGGTTTGTGCATCACACGCACCAATAGCTTTTCCTTTTTCTTTTTTAATTTAATCCATGCAAATGTTAAATTGCCCCTGCCCCCTAAAATGTTAACAAAAAAAACATAATAAAAAAAACAAAAAAACTCTTAATTTTAATTTTAGATTAATTAATTCTAATGACATTTTAGTAACTATATTATGCCAAGAAAAAATAAAAACCAAAAGCACTCAAGCTTTTATTGTTAAAGAAATTTAATTTTTAAAGATATTTTAAATGTTACATCATGAAATTTAACAATTAAAAAAAAATATTTTATTCTATTTAGATTTGTAATAGTAAATACGTCACGTGAAAAAATTACATTTCCTTTGAAAGCATCCAATGAAACTTAAATTATTAAGTACAAAATAATAATTGAAATAACTATGTGCCCGGTGAAACACATAGTTGTTTTAGTTTTTGTATAAATAACCCCGGCCCTCACGCTCAAGAGTCAAGACAGCCTCTTAGAAAGCAAAGTTCCTCCTCCTCTAGGGTTTTCGCCATTTATTCAAGCCAATAAATTAAAGCGAAGCAATTATGACAGGGAAGGCTAAGCCAAAGAAGCACACAGCAAAGGAGATCGCTGCAAAAGTAGATGCGGCGACAACAAACAGAGGTGGAGGAAAAGCAGGGCAAGCAGACAGGACAGGCCAAGAAAAAGGAGGTCATGCCAAATATGAGTGTCCTCACTGCAAGATAACGGCCCCTGATCTTAAAACCATGCAGATCCATCATGATGCTCGACACCCAAAACTCCCTTTTGAGGAAGACAAGCTTTCCAATCTTCATGCTGTTCATGTTGCTGATTCTTCCAAACCTCGTCCTGGTGTTAAAGGAAGCCACAAGAAGTGAAGTTTATTACAAGAAATAATAACAATAATAATAGTAATTATTATTATTGTTGTTGCTGCTATTGTTGTTGTTGTTAATTGTATCTTTTCCCTTTATTTTGGTTTCTGGGTATGTTTGTGGTGTTTGGATGATGTTATGTTTTTGAGGATGATGGTATTGTGAAATAATTTTTTTTAAAATCTTTGATGTCATATGGGTGTTTTCCAAAATTTATTGCTGCTCTTTTCTGATTTGGTTAAATCTTGGATTTTGTTTCCTATACTGTGATGATGATGATGTTATTAGCTGTGTGTAATTAAAATCACTAGTTGGCAATTGATAAGCATGAAATTAGCCACGATTGCCAGCGTAGCAGTGTGCTGCCAGGCAAGGAAGCTAGGCAGTCGCTGCTACGGATGAGGGAAAGTTTCTTCTTTCTCCTTCTCGATGGTAATTGAATAGCCTTTCTTTGGTGCCTTAGGAATGTCGCCTAGTCTAGTAAGGGCAGCTGGAAGGAATGGTATGTTGGTCTGTGAATGAATAGACTAAAAGGAATGGAATCTTGTAGCTTGTTGAGCTGTTATTCACACTTCCAAAATTCAATATCCAGTCCACGGACTAGGAGTAGGCTTCTAAACACGTGAAGTTCACTATGTTGTTATTTCTTTTGAAATTATGATTTTCATCTGCGTAGCTTGACTTGTTGATCGTGCATTACCGTTTGTGAGAATAGAATATTGCTTATCTTGTGGTGGAAGTGTAATGATGTTCAGAATGCATGTTAATATTTCTCTAGGATGTTTGCTAGTGGAATTTAGAAGATATTTGATTTTGGGTCATAATATGGATTATTTTATTTATCGATTTTGATTATTTCAGTAATTTTGGGGAAGGAAGTTCAAAGTCATCTTGACTGGAGAAGAGGGCTGGCAACTAATTAGGGTATTGTCTGCACTTTGGATCATTTAAGTCTTCTACGATATCCTTCACAGGTATGCCCCAAGGGGATGACTCTAATATATGATCAAATACATTCAAGCTAGGTGGATCACATATAGATCCATCATAGTTTCTAGCTTTGGGAAACAAGTAATGCTTTTCTGTAGTTCTTAACTAAGGTGATAATGATTGTATGGCAGATTGTTTTTCATTTATTTTTGTTTTTTGTTTCCTTTTGGTATCCTTTCTACTTGTGTGATTATCTGCATCCTTTTGCTTTCTTAACCTGTCTTCACACACACAAAATAAATAAATAAAAGAACTTGGAGCTTTGGAGGTTGGTGGTCGATGGTTGGAGGTGGTTTCTGATTACCTGGACCTTTTATTTCAATGATAGTGCTCTTGGTGGTCTGCAGGACTGGTAAAACAAGCTCACATACACTCTAATATATATATGTGTATATGCAAGTATGATTGCTCCTTGGTGTATATGTAGATGTTCAATTACTTCACTAAACTCTCATTTAAGTAGTTGTTGTTGGGCTATTATTTTTCTTTTGAACTTGTATGAAACTGAACTAAATATTCTCTAAGGAACTGCATTGTCATCCCCCATTGTTTATAGTGGAAACTATTTCAGAGTTTCTGTAGTGATGGTGGAAAACTCAAGAGAGGAAGTAATACTTTGACAAAAAAATAATATGATTCTACACTTAGATAGCATTTGGTTATTGTTTCGAAACAGAAGAGGCGGAGATAGTGAGACATAGGAGAGAAAACGATGGTGTACAAGATAGAGCGACTGTCACTGAATCTTGTTTGGTTGATGGTGTATAAGACATAATAAAATATGAAAATATTTATTTTACCTTTAATATGTATTACTATGATACTTACATATTTTAGAAAATAATTAGATATTATTTTTTTTAATTTAATTTATATTGAGTGCAGTATAATAACCCTAGTTGTAAATCCCCGACTAGCCTGACGGGTTGATTAGACTTCACTGATCTGGGGCTTGGGTTGGTCTGGGTTTAAGAAAAATAGTGGAAGGATTGACTTGATTTGACCCGATCAAATCCTAGGTTGACTTGTGATTTGGTTGACCTAGGGTAAAAACCGAGTCGAAAAACTCGTTGATTTTTTTTAAAAAAAAAAATTGGTCAAAACGATGTTGTTTTGATTTTTTTTTTAACTCTTGTTGACCCTCTTGACTTTTGTCCCGAGTCGGGAGTTAAAATTATGATAATAATTGTTTTTATCTTTACATGTTTTTGATTGATAATTTTAAAATTAAGAGTTTTTCCATACATATATTAGGGATAAAAAATAATAAATATTGTTTCAATTGTTTTATGGATGAACTTATTTTATTGTCATTGTGTTTTCAACCAAATGCATGCCTTTTATATTTCAGAAAAATAATCAAACACTATATTAAGTCCCTCATGTACAGCAAGGTTGAGAAGTCGTTCATTTTCTTTGTTCTATCCTATGAATGATTCAAAGTGGATGGCCCATGCACTGTTTTTGCAACTATATATAGGATGGTGATACGTTCGAAGATTGATTAAGTGCATGTTTAGGAGATAGGAGCGTCGTATATGATGTGTTTTAAAGTATTTATTTATTTAAAAATATATCAAAATAATATTTAATACTTTGTATGCAATTGATGTAGATAAATGAATAGTTAATACAAGGAAAATTATGTTAAAAAATTATAATTTAAAAAATAACAAATTAGAAATTAGAAAGTTTATTTTTATTGAATATTTATAATCACATTTTAAAAAAGTTTTTAATATTAGGTTTATAATAATTATTTTATTTATTCAAAACCTAAGGAAAAAAACAAATAAAAAATCTAAAAAGCAATGAAAAAAGAGGTAGGTGAATGGGGCTGGAAGGGTGGGCCAGTGTGTTTAGCGTGATACAAGGAAGTCTAGACGTCTATAGAAGGCTAGGCCAGCACGTGTCTTAGGCTAACAGAATAAATGTTGTCTGCCGTATATATATATATATAAAAAGATTTGTCGTTGACTGGTGAAGTGGTTGAAAAGCTGGGTTGAGTTTTTAGAATCTAGAAACCTATTTTTTAAAAAAGAAAAAACTTGAAACACACAGTAAACATACTAAGAACTTTATTAGAATTTTATTAAATTCATTTTCAAATTCAAAATATTCTTTAAAAAATCTAAATGTCAAAAAATCTAGAATCAAATTAAATAAACAAAATCTTGAATGAAAAATGAATTTTAGGCAAGATACACCTATTAATACCAATTTTCCCCTTTTTTTTTTTTTTTTTTTATCTAGAATGTGGTCACCTTCCTATTAATATGACCTTTTCTCCTCTATCCCAAAACTAAAAAAACTAAAACTTAAAAAAAAAAATTGAAGTTTATGACCTAAATATAAAATCTTAAAATAAAAAGAATAACAAATGTGTAAATGTAGACTTTTTGGATGAAAAATGAATTTTTTGCATGAAATGAAAAACTATTTGTTTGTTTTATTTGGTTCTTCTTCTTTTAATTGTTTTTAATACCATAAATTTAATTTTTATTTAATTAAATTGGTCTCTAATTAAATTTAAAAAGTTGTCAAACACTTTGAATTCATTGAATGTGAAAAAAAGAAGGAAGAAAATCTCAACAAATGAAATATCACCAAACAAAACATGCAAGGATGAATTTGGAAAAAAAAAAATGTTTATTGACAAAAATGAAAAATTTTAAAAATAGAATTGTTCATGGAATAATGTTGTCCACGGTGAGTTTAGGCAAATGAACAATATTGCATAACAAAAATTTCTTTGTGCTTGTTATTTTCCAATGTAATGTTGTGAGTGAGTTGTCAAAAAAAAATTATTTAGTTATTTTACGATTAAAATAGATATTTACACGGAAGACAACAATTTAAATTCTAGACAGAAAAATACATTTTGTAACATGAATTATTCTTTTCTTAGTCATGTATTTATTTATGTTTAAATAAAATATATTTTATTAGCACCACATTTTTTTGGAATTAAAGGCAACAAAATTAAAATAAAGGTTCATAAAAATTTGAAATAATTGAAATAAGTAGGGAAAATGAATCTCTTATATCTAAACTCTTTAACATAAACTTGTTTTTTTTAAAAAAAAAATTAGAAGCAATATTTTTTAAATACAAATTTATAATGATCTCAAAAGCTAATTTTAATAATAATAAAAACCATTAGAATAATGCCTTGATATTTTGTATAACATTGAAAGGAAAGAAATTAATTAACATGATAAATCATGCCAAAATTCTATTAAAAATAACAAAAAAGGATATTTATTTTCATTTAATGTTGATGAGCAAATTTTTATTCTTCTTGCATACCAAGTATATAACAATTAAAAACTAATTAATTAATATTACCATAAAAACTTGTAATATTTTTTAAAAACAATAACAAAAATAAATATAATTTTAATTATTTTATTAGTGCATTTTAATGAAAATTAAAGAAAAAAGACTGAAGGGCTAAGAAAGAGGTCAGGTGCTTGACCTTAAAAGGTTGGGCTTGAATGCCTAGCTCGGCTTGCGCACTTGACTTTCTTTCCCTTTTTTTTTTGTTAAACTAGGTGTTCTATAAAAAAATAAAAATAAACATGTGACGCATCGTTTATAATGACAAACGACTCATTGTCTACTAGTAAAGTTTTTGATAGTTAGAAAGTTAGGTTAGAGTTTTTAGACTCTAAAAACCATTTCTCAACCATTCTTTACCTAAAAAGGTCGAACACACCACAAGTACCTTATTAAATCGATTTTCAACCTCCAAACACCTTTAAATTGATCAAAATTAAAAAAAAATAACTAAATAAAAAAATATTTTTTAAGCCCTAATTTACTTTTTCTAGTAAGTGAAACTCCTAACTCATCCCAATGGCACTCCTCTAGTCAAGAGGAACTTATTTTTTTATAGTTGGAATGTGGCCAACTGACTATTTTCTCTCACCCTTTTTTTATTATCTTTTCTCTCATTTCTTAAAAAATAGGGATTGGAATGCAAAAAAAAAATGAAGCTTGGAACCTAAACTTAAAAAACTACCATTAAAGGTGTCATAATCTGATTTTTTTTCATCATTTTATTATCAGCTTTCAAGAAAATCCAAAAAATATATATATTTGATGTATTTGTGTTACTTTCAGCATTTTCAATATCTTTTAAAAAGAATTCAAACTTATTTTCAACGTGTTCAACTATTAACGCATTCATTTTAAAATCGTTGTTTATTTTTCTTATTGAGTCGGTGTTGACGTTGTCTTTTTAAAAAATATCAAAATACAAAAAAATAATAAAAAATATATGGACAAGGGGGATCCTAGAGAGAAAAATCACATGGAAAAAAAAAGGAAATACATAGAAATCAATAGAATACTTAGAATACAATTGAAGCAAAGGTGAAAGATTGTGTTTTAAGAAGGAATGAGGGCAATGTAGATCAATTTGTGATAAAAAAAACACTGAAAATCAAGAGAAAAAAAAAAGAATCCAAATAAGAAATTAACATTCTCTTTATAAGATAAACTTTCAAACTTTTATGAGTGGGTGAAGCTCAATGAGCACACCCCTTCCCTTTTTATTTTGCCTTTGAAATTGCTGCTTATAGTGCTTGTTAAGCATCTTTTTAAGTCATTTTGCTGTTTAAAAATCATGATTCTTGTTTTGAGATGTTTAAGCATGCCTTGAATATAACTTGTATATGTTCAAGTTTTGTTTAATTGCCCTGTTTTGATGTGTTATAATATGATAATAGAATGACAAATGTTAGTATAGAATGTTGTTTTGCATGCTTTGATGTTTAGTTAATCAATTTTAAGTTTTGAAATTGTTGTGGTTTAGATATTTTAGGTTAGCTTGCTGGGTTTGTTGAAGTTGTTTAAGCTTCAAGACAGTGAGTTTAATTAATAGAACAAAACATATTTAAGAAAATGTTATTTTTGTTTATTGTCATTATTTAACTTTGCTTACTATTTTGTCTTTAATTCTCTATTTCGTTTTGTTTTGATGACTCAAACAAATTGTTTTGAGTATGTTTAAGCTTTGGTTGCTAAGTTTATACTATTTTCTAAGCTCCTTTTGCTTCTCTTTTGCATTTTGCCTTTACTAGACATTTATAGGTTTGATAGCATTTCTGGTTTGGCATTCATTCGTTGAACTTTCTCTAAAGTCATTGATTTTTATGTCTTTTTTATTGATTGATGGTTCTTACATATATACATGCATATTTGTTGATCATTAATGTAGGGTCTTTGGCTTAAAAACACTGATTTAATAGCTTTTGATGTTCGTTTCTTTCACTGTCTTTTGCATAAAATTGATTAATCGTGGTGATTCAGCTTCAAAATCTTGCTTGAATGTTGTTTTCATATATGTCTGTATTTTCAGTTCGATGTAATCTGGTATGTTATTGAGATCACGTTTCTAGGGTCATCTTTGTGTTTTTCGTGTTCTTAAACGTATTCAAATGTTTTTTTCCCTCTTTGATATTTGTTATTTCTTTTATGATTTTGGGTCTTTAGGTCAGGAAGC
>Ga0307509_10000747_pt1 | contig 55703 bp, 87 predicted proteins | sample 10_EM_MG_FD_202245 | JGI IMG/M metagenome (GOLD analysis project Ga0307509, IMG submission 202245) | Populus trichocarpa ectomycorrhiza microbial communities from riparian zone in the Pacific Northwest, United States - 10_EM | ecosystem: Host-associated > Plants > Roots > Unclassified | place...
GCACAGCTGGTGCTCTCGGTGCACTGGGAGCGGTTCCCTCGTACTGGCGTGCTGGGCGCAGGGGAGGGGCTTTGCGCTTGATTGGAACGCGCTTCACGTCAAGACCTCGCGCCGCTGATCGAAGTGAATCATGGGGCCCTCATGGCGCACCGTAGGCGGCCATGTCTTGAGCAGCAGCATGTCGTCAACCATCCAGCACGTCACCGGCGTGCCGTGGTCATCGAAGGTGATGGCAAACAGCCTACCGCGCAGCATTTCGATGCTCTCGCCTGGCACGAGCACGCCGCTTCGGCGCAGCGTTTGCATCAGCAGTCCGTCACGCTCCTGGGTCATGCGCTCGGCCGCGCGTTGATAGATTTCTGCCGTCACGCTCATGGCAGTTCAACCTCTTTGCCAAACGTCTTGCCAACATAGGCACGCATTGCGGCAATCAAAGGGGTATGACCAGACATGTACGTGGTGCTCCATTCGACATCCTCGCGGATCGCTGGGCAGCGGGCCCAAATCACCCCCTGCGAGGAAACGACGGTCTGGTCAATCGTGATCCTCTCGCTCTCGATAATCGGCCCACCACGCGACCATTGCGTGCTGTAAGGAATCAGTCGAGGGATTCCAACCGTAAGGACTTCCCGCCCTGAGTGCATCAGCGCGTTGTGCACGCACGCATTCAGATCCGGTCCTTCCAACTCGCTGACCTTGTACTTAGCCATCAATGCACCTGTTCCCCTTCTGCCGCGCCTTCGTCAAACACCCCGTTCACCATCCTTTCGGTGATGCTCGGGTCGAGCTCGCAGGCGTAGCGCGTCATCGCCACTGCGATCTTCGCGGCCTGCTCCGGTGTCATTCCAAACCACTGCATCGGCTGGCTGAGTTGGATCACTACCCGGCCATCGGCTACACCGACACGGATGGCGTCGGGCCCCTCATCATCAGCCACGGACTGGAAGGCGAAGAGGTCTTCGGGTAGTGCCTTCGGAGAAACGGACTCGATCACCGAGACTGATGCAGCCACGGGGACAACGGCCGGCGCTGGCTTCACTGCCACGCGCGCTGCCTCGTCAGCCTTGTGCTTGGCGATGCGCTGATCGGCAATGGCTTTGAAGTCCTCTACGGGCTTCGTACCCACGGTGGCGAAGTCGGCGAACAGGAAGAACCAATCCTGCTCGCCAGGAAGCAGCGTGTTGCGATTGATCTCCAGTCGGTCAGCAACTGCGCTCGCGTCGATCTTGGCGTTCGCTAGGGCCACGGACACGGCATCCTTGAGGCTTGCGACGGTGCGCTTGCCCTTGATGGCATCACTGAACCCACCAACCATGCGGGGCATCCACGGCGTGCCCAGCCGGGTGTTCAGAGAGGCCACGTGCTTGTCGAGTTCGGTCTGTGCACCGGCTACGATCTCGCCGCGGATTTCCTCCTTGCGCCGCGTCACCTTGCGGTCCAGGTCGAGCCGCTTCTGGCGCATCTCGGCGCTGATGTGGTCGATGGTGCGAAACAGTTCGTCGATACTCGCGGTCTGCGCTAGGGCCTGCGCCTTGACCAGCTCGAGCCGCTCCTCCCCGTCCTTGCAGAACTTCACCGTCTTCTCGGCGTCGGCAAAGTCCTGATCGGTGGCGAGCTCGGTCTTGATGTTCGCCAGGAACGCATTGGCCGCCGCGCGGAAGCCGTCGAGGTTGCTGCTGACCACCTTCCCCTCGACGCGCACGGTCAGCGCTGGCAGGGCTTCGATCAGCGTTGCCAGCGGCTTCTCCACGGCCTTCTCAGGCTTGTGCGTGGCCAGGTCGCGACTGAACTGGAGCCAGCCGTTGCGGATGCGCTTGGCGAGTGCTGGGTTGGGCGTGTACCAGCAGTGGCGCTCCTCCACCAGCGTATCGCCATCCCACTTCGAGGCCATGAACAGCACGCGCTTGCAGCCAGAAACCATGCACTGCTGTTCCATCTGGACCTGGTAGTGCTCTGGCAGGAAGTCATTGGCGTTGCCGTCCTGCTGGCGCATGCAGGCGCGCAGTTCGGCGTTGAGGCTCTTGTGCTCGAAGGCCTCTGACAGCATCAGCGTGATGCCGTCGAACGAAGCCGACAGTCCCGCTTCATCAGAGCCGGTGACTGGGTACAGATCCTCGCCGATGATCTTCTCGGCCAGTGGACGCGCCAGCGCTTCCATGCGGTGGCCGTTGTCGAAGAGGGCCTGCGTGCCTTCGTCGATCTCGGGCGAGATACCGCTGGCCCGTTCGTCAAGCAACGCGGTGCGCGTCTTGTAGGGCGAGATGCCCAGCATGGCTGGCGCGTCGGAGGCGTTCCAGTGCTGCACACGGTGGGCGCGCCACTCGGGGCTCCCCTGGGGGAATTCGTGCATGTTCATCGGGCTTTGGCTCCGGGGGTTTCGGTGGGCTTGGGCGACTTGCGGATGTCGGCCTTTTGCTTGGCAGTGAGCGGGTTCTTGCTCTCGACCATCGCGATGATCTGCTCGGCAGTCTTGGTGCCGGCGAAGATCAGCGCCTGCCACATTGGGAAGTTGGTCTTGAACTTCTCCTCGGGGTAGGTTTCGACCTTCTCGGGCTTGGCTGGAGGTTGCTCGGGCTGCTGAGGTGGCGGGTCATCGTCGTTGCCTGCGTGAATGTCGGCCTTGCTCCACAATTCCAAAGCCAGCCCGAAGCGCATCGCGGCGTTCCGAATGGCATCGCCGATCACCTCTTTCTCGCGCGAGCCGGCGTCCATCTGGTCTTTCTTGTCCGCATGGCCGTAGCCAATGCGCGTCAGGCCGCAGACGGTGAGTTTGATCCAGAGGCCTCCGGTCGCATCGAACTTCGGCAAGCCCGAGTCGTCGTAAGCCATCGGCTCCCAGCTCCATTGCTGATCGGCTTCCAGCAGTAAGTGCGTTGCTGCGGCATGGCCGACGAACGACAGGTGGCGGATTTGCGGATGGTGCCAGCCGCCACAGACTTGGCAGTTGCGTTTCTCGCTGTTGTCGCACTGGTTCTGCGCCTTCGTGCCTTTGGGCAGTTGACTGATGAGGTGCTCGGCGATCGGCTCGCGCAGCAGCGCCAGCCCGGTCGGCTTGGGCACGACTGCCCCATCGACCTTAACGTCTTCAGTCATTTGATGTTCCTTCAAAAGATGGAGTCATCGACCGGCGCCGGGTTGGCGTGGTCCCAGTCCAGCGCCAGCAGCTGGCTGATCTGCCGGTCGATGTACGTGGACTTCGCGTGCGCGATGGCTAGCACCGCGGTCTGCTCGGCGCGCAGCGCCTTGACCTTGTTCTCGACCATCGTCTTCTCATCGACGAGCGTGACGGTGATCTCGGCCGTCCCGACCCGGGTCCACGGGTTCTCGCCGGTGTCCATGCCTTCATGGATCGAGAACGTCAGTTGGTTGATGGCCTGTCGTTCGTCGCCGGTCAGCTCGTGCGGACCGTGGTATTGGGTGAGCCACGCGATCGTCGTGGCCTTGAGGGTTCGGGTCATCGTGTCTTCCTTCTATGGTGGAGCCGCGCAATCTTCAGTGCGGCGAGAATGGAGTGGCCGCTCAATCTGTGAGAGCGGTAGCAGCGGAAGAAGCGCAGCATCAGGGGCTGTCCTTGTTCTTCGCGGGCGGTTTGGCCAGCGCTTCGCGGATCGTGTCGGCCATCCCGGACAACTCGGTGCGGTAGTGCAGTGGTTGCACGACGCCGGCCATTTGGCGCAGTTTCTTGCCGATGCGAGCCAGCAAGCGGCGCGCGGCTTGTTGGCATGCTCACCGCCACCACCTCGCCACCAGCCAGAACCCCAGCCCGAACGCAAACATCAGCACGTAGGCGGTGACAGCCCAGCGGTCGATGAAGTCGAGACACCGCTCGAAGTGGTCGGTGTGCTTGGCCAGCAGCTCCGACTGCACGTGTTCGGCTTCGGTGCCCATGCGCGGCATCGGCGGCGTATAGGCCGATCCGATCTTGATGCCGCTTCTGGTCGTGACCAGCTTGTGATGCTGATCGGTCCACCGCGTCATGTTCTCAACCATGCTCGCTCTCCTCGTCAATGTCGATCTCGTCTTCGAGCAGGTCGCGCACGCGCGTCAGCCACGTGTCGTCAGTGAACGTGCCATCGGCTTTTTGGCCGGTCAGGCCTTCGTGCAGCAGGTCGTACATGCGATTGGCCTTCGACCAAAGTCTGGCATTGGCGCGCGCTTCCTGAACGGCGTGCTCATCCTTGGTGCGGATGTCGCAGAAGGCCTCGCCGACCACATACCAGCCACCGGCTTCGCTCATGATCACGCCGTAGTCGCCCGAGCCATCGGCGCTCGCACTTGCGGCCATGACGCCGCGGCTGTGGTGGCTGCGCTCAGCCATGATGATATTCAGCCGGAGCATGCCGACGCCACAGAACGTGATCCTTGTCGACCTCTTCGCGGACGATGCGCAGGCGCTGCAACTCGTCGCGGCAGCGCTTCCAGAAAGCGTGGTCGTCGGAATACTCGAAATTCCAGTCGAAACGTACGAGCGCCGCCACGTAGGCCGCCAGCTGACGTTCTCGCAGCGGGTTGCCCTGCGGCTCGGCACGTGCCACCGCGGCACGGAATCCGGCGTTGATGTTGGGGTCCGAAATGATCGCGGCCAGGATCGGATTTGGGGTGTGCATCTGGAGCTCCTTGCCGGTCATTGGTGCCGACGTTGTGGGAACGGATGATGCCTGAATCGAGATTAGCGTGTCAACCGTTTTTACTCACGATGATGGTTAAAGTGTGCTTGACGCTTACTCGCATAGATGAGTAGACTCCCGGCCATGAACCCAATCGACTGGCCAGACATCATTCGCTACCTCGAGGCCAAGCCCATGACTCAGCAGCAGATCGCTGACGCGGCCAAACTATCTTCCTCGGGGCACGTCAGCAACCTCAAGAGCGGCACGCAAAAGACCATCGAGTACACCTTGGGCTGCAACCTGATGGACTTGTACCTGAAGGAGAAGCGTCGGCGCGAACGTGCCAACAGAGCCAAGCCGGCGCGGGGTCGGCGGTGAATCATGTGGCTCTATCTGCCATCGAACTTTTCTCAGGCGTCGGGATGCTTGGAGAAGGACTGCGAGCCGGGCTCGCCCACATGGGCGTCTCGTATCGCACCATCTGTCACGTTGAGCGGGAAGCATACCCAGCCGCAGTCCTGGTTGCGCGGATGGAAGAAGAATCCTTGGATGAAGCGCCTATCTGGAGCGACGCTTGCACCTTCGACGCTCAAGCGTGGCGTGGCCGAGTGGATTGCGTCGTTGCCGGCTTCCCATGCCAAGACCTCAGTGTCGCCGGCCGGCGCGCTGGCCTTGATGGGAAGCGCAGCGGGCTCTTCTTCGAAGTCGTTCGGATTGCAACCGATAGCGGTGCGTGGCTCATGGTTTTGGAGAACGTCGCAGGCATCGCTACTGCCACCGCCTCCGTTGTGGACGCGGAAGAAGGCGAACTCGACGAACGCGCGGTTTCCAGAGTCGTGGGAGAACTGGCCGACCTCGGGTGGAATGCGGAATGGATCACTCTTCCAGCGTCCGATGTGGGTGCCAGCCACGGCCGATCAAGGTGGTTCTGCCTCGCGTGGCGACTGGATGACGTCAGTGGTCCCGAACGGTGGTCGCGGCATGTCAGCGAGTCTGGTCAACTCGAAGGGCACGACGCCCGAAGGCGACAAGCGTACGGTTCCGCTCGAGGCGCAGGCAAAGCACTGGGCATCACCGACAGCCCACGATGGGCGACGGCCGGGGGCGGATCAGAAATCAACCCAAGGCATGAATTTGAGTCGGGATGCCTCGGTGTGGCCGACGCCTACCGTAGCGAGTGGAGCTCAAACACTGAGCGACCCGACTCCGGGGCAGACGGGCGGATCAACCCTGAAAGGCATCGTGCGCCAATGGCCGACTCCGGATGCCTCGATGTACGCGGGCTCGAACCGTTCGCCATCGGTCGGCGCGGCGATCAGGCCGGCGATCAGGCCGGCGATCACGCTAGCGGCACAGTCGTGGCCGACTCCGACTGCGATGGACTCGGAGGCGGCCGGAGGCAGGGCGTGCATCGAAGCGGGGAACCGCGGCAACACCCTGAGCAATCACTCGCAGCAATGGCCCACACCGGCCGCACGGGACCACAAATCCGAGCGGGGGGGGGGTGGAGACTTTGAAGCACTTCAATCGCCCGAGTGGCCCGAGCCTGCCTGCGTTCATCGAGCATTCGACCTCTTCGCCCCGGGCCCTGGTGATCCAGCCTGGTCAGGAATCCTCGCTGGGCAACCCTGGCGAAGCCCTGCGCTCAGTCTTGAAGGGGAACTCGACGCCTCGGCTGCTTTCGCAGCGACTCAACCCGTACTTTGTGGAGTGGCTGATGGGATGGCCGCTGGGCTGGACTTCAACGGCCGAGCAGGGCGCCTCAAGTGCGGAGGAAACGGAGTTGTGGCGCTCCAAGCTGCACTGGCATTTGTCGTACTTGCTCGGCGAGCTGGACTCTTCATTGTGAAGGATGTGGAATGACATACGGACCTTGCGCCAAAGTGACCGTAACCTGCACGATCGTGGCCACCAATGGCGAACGCTTCGTCGGCACCAATCGTTGCGCAAACCCACAGGCTGTTTGCCCCCGCGTTTACGGTGACGACTACACGAAGTGCACGACCATCTGCCAGCAGGAGGGCCACGCCGAGCAGGTCGCAGTGCGGCTGGCTGGTGACAAGGCAGTCGGCGCTCGCGCCTACCTCGAAGGCCACACCTATGCTTGCATGACGTGCCAACACCTGATGTTCGGTGCTGGCGTCATTAGCTTCGGAATTGGTGCTTCATGATGCTCACATGCCGCCCACGAGGAAAAGGCAACTGGGCCTTGATCACCATCGTCATCACCGGCAAGCGCGTCCCCCAGCCGGGTCTGATTGACTTCTACATCGGCCAGGTCTTCGCCTTCGGGCCGATGACGTTGAGGGTGATTGAGGTGCAGCCCTAGTGGCCGGCGCTTTCTGTGGAAAGAAGCACCGACCCCCGCACCCAACTCGAGAACAAAATGAAGCCTAAAAACCAACCGACAGTCGACCGGGTTGCACACCCGATCGGAATGTTTGCAGTAGCGCGGCACGCATCCAGTGTGAAGCGCGCACACTTCGTTGTCCTGCATCCAACCTATGAGGCCGCCGCTGCCGAGGCTGTGCGTCTGGTGGTGCTGATGGCAACTGCCGAACCGCAACGACAGCACCACTTCTATGTTGTCGAGGTCGCAGCCCGGTTTTCTGCAGGCATCGATGGCTTGCAAAGTCAAGAAAGGACAGCATAAAATGCAACCGCTTTCGACGCAACCGGAGCAAAGCAGAATCAGGCCCCTTGTGAGTCTGTACTCGTCCCAGATGGGCCTCGGTTGCGTCGAGGAGAGTACAGGCCCACAAGGGGCTTTGTGCTTTCTGAGCCGCATGAGTCGCGTCAGGAGCGGGCCTGCATGGGCTGCCACTCAGAAACACCGGCCTTCGGACACCCCGAAGCGCGCCGCCCGGCCTGTCAGACGAGGGACCGGACAAGACTTGCGGGCAAGTGGTGAGACAAACCCAAGTCGATCGAATCGCTGCCTCAAGGGTACGCTGGGGAGGGGGATGGGAATCTCTTTCGGGCGCGGGATGAAAGCCACGTCTTTCACCCTTGGGGTTCCTATGTCCACGAGGAATCCATGAACAAAGTAGTAAAGCTGAACACCCGAAAAGATTCAGTGCTCCAAGAGGATGACACCATCGACATCGACGAGGCTGAAATCCAGCGCGCGGCCATGACGGTGTTCGAGGAGATGATGGACGGCGGCTGCGGCTTGCGCGACTGCATCACCGCGGTCTACTTCGCCGGGATGGAGCGCATCACCGGGCTGCAGAAGGTCAAGCGCATTAAGAAGCCGGCGGTTCCACCGTGCCCGCACGACGCGATCGTCGCGCTGTACCACGAGCACCTGCCGATGCTGCCAGGCGTCAGCGTGATGAACCCGGCCCGCCGCAAGGCTTTGCGCGCGCTGTGGGTCTGGATCTTCGAGTCGCGCAAGGCTGACGGTAGCCGGCGCGCAACCACTGCCGACGAGGGCCTGAAGTGGATCGCGATGTACTTCACGCGTGCCACCGACAATGATTTCCTCATGGGGAAAACCAAGCGCTCCGAGCAGCACAAGGGCTGGCAGCCAGACCTGGACTACGTGGTGTCGGCCAGCGGGATGAAACAGATTCTGGAACGCACGACGTCATGAGCGACACCGACGCATCCGCGCTGCGCGTCCCCCCGCACTCGCTCGAGGCCGAACACGCGGTGCTGGGCGCGCTGCTGCTCGACAACGCGGCCTGGGACCGGGTTGGCGACATGCTCGCGGCCAAGCACTTCTACCGCCACGAGCACCGCCTGATCTACCTGGCGATCGGCACGTTGATCACCGCGATCAAGGTCGCCGATGTCATCACCGTGGCCGAGCAGCTCAAGCGCATGGAACAGGGCGATACCTGCGGCGGGATGGTCTACCTGAATTCGCTGTCGGCCAGCGTGCCGAGCGCGGCGAATGCGCGCTACTACGCCGGCATCGTGCTCGAGCAGGCCCGGCGCCGCTCGCTGATCGCCGCGCTCGACAACGCGACGAGCCGGGTCTGGCAGGCCACGCATCCGATCGACGAGCAGCTGAACGTGATCGCGCACGGCATCGCGCAGCTCGAGGCGCAAACCCAGGAACTGGTGCCAGAGCAGCTCAGCGGTCTGGTCGTCGAGCGCCTCGACCACATCACCGCGCTGCACGAGCGCACCGGGTCGCCTGGCTGGAGCACCGGGCTTCCGCAGCTCGACGCGATGATCCGCGGCGGCTTCCACCCGGGCCGGGTCTACCTGATCGGCGGCCGTCCCGGGATGGGCAAGTCGGCCTTCTCGCTGTGGACCACGCTGCAGCGCTGCCTGGTCGACCAGATGGCCGCGCTGTACCTGTCGCAGGAGATGCCGAAGACCGAGGTGACCGAACGGGCGCTGGCGATCGCCGGGCCGCTCAGCTACACCGCGATCCAGACCGGGAAGCTGGCCGACCGCGACTGGGCCAAACTTAGCCAGGCGGCCGAGAAGCTGGCGCTGCTGAACTTCCACATCGACGAGCAGGTCGGGCTGTCGCACGGCGACATCCGCGTCAAGGCGCGCTTCATCAAGGGCCTGCAGCTGCTGGTCGTCGACTACGTGCAGCTGTGCAGCGGCATCGGCGACAGCGACGGCGGCCGGCGCCAGCAGCAGACCCGCACCGAGGAGCTCGCGATCATCAGCCGCGCGCTGAAGCAGCTCGCGAAGCAGCTCCATTGCGCGGTGCTGGTGCTGTCGGGCCTGAACCGCTCGGTCGACGAGCGCATGTTCCGGCGGCCGATCATGTCGGACTTCCGCGACTGCGGCCAGCTCGAGGCCGATGCCGACGTGATCATCGCGCTGTTCCAACTGCGCGCGAAGGATGCGACCGGCCGCCGCATCCTCGGCTTCGACGTGATCAAGTGCCGCCAGGGCGAGACCGGCTGCGTCGCGGTCGACTTCTGGGGCGACACGATGGAATTCGCCGAGAGCGAGTACAGCGCCGACGACCTGCTGCGGCCCGACAAGAAATCCAAAGGAGGAGACCTGTGACCAAAGACAAGTTCAATCAACTGCTGCAATCGGCCCGCGACATCGTGCGCCACGCTGACCTGCATGTACCGCTCGACCCATTCACCGTGGCGTGGGCACGCGAGGTGCTGACCATGAACCCGCGCAAGACCAACCCGACGCCGGTGCGCGACAAGATTCTGGCGCTGTGGAACGACGATCTGCTGGCCGGCTTCAGCCCCCAGTACATCGCCGAGGAGACCGAGCACCCGATCAAGAAGTCGCGCGAGCTGTGCGCGCTGCTGGCGCAGGACGGCATCTTGTTCAAGCTCGGCGGCGGCCGCGGCAACCGCTTCTGCGGCAACCAGGTGCTGTACTTCGCCGACGCGCAGGCCTGCGAGCGCGCGCGCCCGGCCTTCGAGGCGGCGCTGCTGGCCGAGAAGAAGCCGGCCAAGGCCCCTCGCCCGCCGAAGGCCGACAAGCCGCTGGCGATCCCGCGCCTGGCCAGCACGCGCAAGCCACGCGTCAACCTGGCGCGCAACGACCAGACGCCGTTCAACCCCACCGACGAGCTCAAGCGCGCGAAGCGCCACCACAAGGCCCCGTCCGGCGACGCGATCATCCCGGCCGGCGTGAAGATCACGCAGTGCCCGAACTACGTGGACAGGCGCTTCGCTGTGCAAGCCCCGTCCGACGGGTTCCTGGCCGAGTTCAAACGTCTGCGGGGTGAAGCATGAACGGCATCCTGGCGATCGATCCCGGAACGACCGAAAGCGGCTGGGTCGTATTCAGCGACGGGAAAGTGGTGTCGTCCGGTGTGATGCTGAACGGAGAATTGATCGATTGGATCGGCAACGACCCGGACCTGACCGACTTCACCTTGGCCATCGAGATGATCGCGAGCTACGGCATGCCGGTCGGCCGCGAGGTCTTCGAGACCTGCGTCTGGATTGGCCGGTTCAAGCAGGCATGGCGCGAGCCCGACGCGGTGCGCTTGATCTACCGCCGCGACGTGAAGCTGCACCTGTGCGGCTCGCCACGTGCCAAGGACGCCAACATCAACCAGGCGCTGGTCGACCTGCTCGGGCCGAAGGGAACGAAGAAGGCACCCGGGCCGTGCTACGGCGTCAAGTCACACGCATGGGCAGCCCTTGGCGTGGCCGTCACGGCGCAGCACACTCTGCGCGCGACCTAACTCCAGGAGAAGACGATGAATACTCATGATCCAGTATTTGATGCGTGGTGGCACAGCCAAAAGACGATCGACGCTTTGGAGTGCAACGACCATAGCATTCAAGAAATTTGCAAGATTGCGTGGGAAGGTGCGGTGGCAGCAGAGCGCGCGCGATGCGCTCAGCTCTGTCGCGACAAGATGCCGAGCGAGGGGATCATTCGTCGAACGCTCCTGGATTTGGAGCGTGAAATTCTTGATGCCTAACGTCCGATTCAAGGAAGGGTTAGGCGGCGGTGAAAGAGGGTATTGAACATGACAGAGTTTCAAGAGCCGATGATCGGCGCCCTAAAGCGCTCTTTGAACCAGCACGAGAGTTTGACTTAACGGGCGGCGAAGCCGTCCCGTTGAAGGAAGGGTTAGGCCACAACGAAAGGAGCAAACGTGAAGAACGATGACCGCAACTTAAACCCGCACAAGCCTGCAGTGATGGCGATGTGCCTTTTCAATCGCCACTACGCAGCGCAGAGTGGCGGCAGCATGGACTTCTGGGCCGGCCTCACAACGGGCGAGCAACAGACGTGCCGCGATCTTGTGAAGCGCCTGGACGAAGCGCCGCCAGAAATGCCGCGCCTTGCTGCCTTGCGGCGTTAGCGTGATTCGCTGGCTCGCATTGGGGCCTAACGTTTAGTTCAGCGGCAGGCCGGAGCGCAGCGTAGGGCTGTCCGGCTGCAACGATCAGTTAGGCGTGTTGGCCAGAGAAGATAACGATGGATTTGCACGGAAAAATCATGAACTTGCGTGCCAAGCCGCCCAAACATTGGGACGTGAAAGCGTGGGTCGATGCTTTCAAGGTCGGGCACAAGCAAGCCCGGCACGACGCAGCAGAACTTGCCCTGAAGGCCAACGCGCTGGCCGCCGAGTTGCGCGACGTGCTTGAGTGGGTGCATGTTGAACGCGCCCCGCTGCGCGAGCAAGAGATTGCGAGCATAAAGCGGGTGCTGGCCGAGTACGACGCCTAACGATTAGGTTGTGCGGCCGGCTTTAGCCGGTCCGCTCGAACCGCCAGTTAGGCGGCGGATTGACGAAGCGAAAGGAAACGATGATGGACCCAAACGTGACAGCCGCGGCGCGACACTTCGACGCGCAAGAGGCGGCAGCGGAGAACGCCTGCTACACCGCCGCAGCGAAGAATGGCACCGACCGCGACAACGCGGAACTGTGCGACGACGGAGATTGCTGCTGCCCGGAGTGCCCGTGGAAAGAGACGGCGGGCAAGTGGCGCAAGTTGAGGCCGCTTCTGTTCTCGATGGGGTCATGATGAAGCCGACCTTTGCTGAACGCTGCACCTTATCTGAGCAAGTTCTCCCGGCTTCACCGTACCGCGACATGCTTTCGCGCCTGCACTCGGAAATGCTCGCAGAGATTAGGCAGCTTCGAGCGGGACTGCCCGCATGCCCCGAATGTGGGGAACCGATGACCTATGACAAAGGCGAGCCAATGACGCGCGACCACCCAGGCGAACAACCATGTTGGTTCTGTGAATGTGGGAATACGCAAGACGCCTAACGTTTGACATGAGAGGACGCCCCGAGATGAACGATGCAAACACTCAACTTCCCGAGGGCGGTCCTCTCGATGGAAATGTTAGACGGCGCACCCCGACGAGGCGCGTGCTGGTGGACCATCGGACATGCGGCGGCGGAGGTTGCTCGCGATGCAACGAGCGCGGCACGAAGATGGTGGTAGTGCTTCGAGTCGGCGCCCCGATGCCACGCGATGCCGAAGCGTTTGAGGCGGCCCGCGAGCGCTGCCCCTGCTATGAGGGCTACTCGATCAATGCCGGCGTCTCGCAATGCACGCACGCAGACCGCCGCGACGACGGCGAATGGTGCGAGCTAGGTGTGTGCCCGCTGGTGCCGCCTAACGTTTGAGATAACCGGCGCCCGCAGGGTGTCCGGTTGATCGAATGGTTAGGCCTGATGGAGAAACAAGGAGAACGATGATGGACCACTTGATTGACGACAGTGACCGGCTGAAACGTTGCCCGCATTGCGGATCGGAAGCCGAGATTCACACGATGCCACACGAGGACAACTGCAACGACGGCGCGATGTTCGTCATGTGCAGCAACAGCGCGTGCATGGCGTCGAGCGCACTTGTCTTTCCGACTATGGGCGACGTGACCCATCTGCTGATGGAGCGTTGGAACAAACGAGCTGAGTTCAACCCGACTGATGCAATGGTAGCGGCCTATCTAACCGCCAATGATGCCTATTGGCGCGAGGTAGACGCTATTCCGCCGAGCAAACGCGACCCGAGCACCTGGAGAAACGGAACACCCACGGAAGCAACGAGAATTGCGCTGAAAGCTGCTTTTGCTTGCGCTCGTCTGAGTGAGCCCGTGTTCGAAGTCGGGTTTGGCTGGTTAAAGGATTCGCGCCAGTATCCTCGCGGGACGTTGCTGTACGCAGCTCCTGACGCCTAACGTTGAATTAAGCGGACCCGGAACGGGGTCCGCTTCAATGCCGAGTTAGGCTGGTGAACGGAGGCAGAGGGCTATGACGACAGAAACAACAGCAGTACCAGAACCCAACATGGGCAAGATGTCGAAAGAGCAATGGGATGAGCGGCTTCGTGAAATCCGTCAGGAGATGGTGGACGAGAAGCGCGCACTACCGCAGGGCTATCTTGCGGCGCTCCCATTCGCCATCAACGCGGCACGGGCATGCGGCTACGCCCTGGCTCAGCATGGAACGATGGGGCGCGATCTTGATTTGGTTGCTGTGCCGTGGACTGACGACGCTTGCAGCGCCGAAGAACTGGCGCTCGCAATCGCGGCAGCAACAGGCACGAACGTCACGCAGGACGGCAAGCATGACCCGACCCTCAAGCCCCATGGTCGCCTTTGCTGGTCGCTGCATTTCCACGCCGTGAGCAAAGACCAGTGGGCCATCGCTACCGGCTGCTATATCGACTTGGCAGTGATGCCTCGGCAATTGACGCCTAACGTAATGTGTACGTCAACCTGACGCCTACAAACACGTCATTTGACGCATAACTAGCCTATGTCAGACCCCAGCGAGATCGCGGCGCGGAACTTCCACTGACGCACCCAGCGCGCCGAAACGGATCAGCCGTTCTTGCGAAACCACTCGGGACGCAGTTGGCGCAGCTGCTTGAGGCGCGCGGCCGGGAAGCCTGCCTGCCGGTACTGCTGCACCGCCTGGCGGCTCACGCCGAGGATCCTGGCTAGTGCGCTGACCGAGCCCGCCTTGTCGATTGCTTTGAAGATGTCCATGCACCGATGGTGCCTCAACTCAACTTGCGGCACAAGACCAACTATTTCACAGGTGAGCATGACGAAATAGCTTGCGGGGCGAGCTCATGCAGTTGATACTTTCTCCGTCGCCATGGAATCAACCAACCGGAGATAGATCGCGATGAGAAACCACAACCACAGCGGCGCCACGTTGCCCCCAGTGCCGTTCGACGAATTGGCCGGGCTCGAGATCATCGAGCCGCGCAACAAGATGGAGCTCGACTCCGCGTGGTGCGAATACCAACTGGCGCTGTACCGCTTCAAAGAAACCGATCATGACCACCGAGCCAACTGAGGAGTCATGATGGACCGAGCCGTGTTCTGGGGCAAGATCCTGCTCGGCCTGTCGGGCCTGGCTGGCGTGCTGTGGATGGTGTGGCTGTGCTTCAACGCGCCGTTCGAGGATGACGATGGAGACGTCTGAGTTTCTCGGATGCACGACATGAAGACAGCCGTGATCCTAGCTTCGGGGCCAAGCCTCAATGCTGAGCAGATCGACGCCGCGCGCCGCAGCGGTCATCATTGCATCGTCGTCAATGCAACCTATCGCGTCTTCCCCGACGCCGACACGCTCTACGCCGGCGACATGATGTTCTGGAGAACTTATTTTCCGGATATCGCCCGCACGTTCAAAGGCAAGTTGGTCACATGCGACAGCAGCGCTGCGGCGCGCTGGCCGCGGATCACGCGCGTGCGGGGATGCAACCGCGAGGGGCTCGGCAAGGAGATCATCCACATGAACGGCTCGAGTGGATTTCAGGCGATCAACCTGGCCTACCTGCGCGGGTTCAAGCGGGTCATCGTTCTCGGCATGGACATGAAGCTCGGCCCGAAGGGAGAGCAGCATCATCACGCCGACCATCCGAGCCCTTGCGTTCAAGCGCTGGATCTGAAGGGGTGGCTGCACAACAGCGTGAAGCTCGGCCTCGACTTCGAGAAGACGGACTGCGAAGTTTTGAACGCAACCCCGGGCTCGGCGCTGCGGTGCTTCCCGCTCGTGGATTGGCGGGAGGTGTTGAAGTGATAACTCTCATTGACGGGACACCTATTCGCGTCGAGACCGGCGAGTTCTCATTCGTCTACGGTGCCCCCCGTCGCATAGGTGACGAGGCATTGCTGCGCACCTCATGGCGTGAAGTCGTGCGCGTGATGCTGCTGCCCGATTCGATTGGGCGTTTGTGGCTTGTCCGTACACACCGTGAAGTCGCGCCGTATTGCCGGACTCGACCTAGAGTTCGGAAATACCTGACACCTAAGCACAGGGCGCGGCTCGTTGCAAAAGCACTGCGCTTGAAGAGAGAACTCGCCGAAACCATGCGCAAGCTCGGACGACCGACGTGATGAGAGCCGTCCTACGCATCCGACGCGAGCCCGCATACCGTCGTGAAGCCTTCGAGAAGGGCCTGCGCCGTGTCGGCTTCACGCTGACAGAGAAACTCACCCCGAGCGGCCCTGAGGACTTCTTGGTGATCTGGAACCGCAAACGGGGCGCCGACGAGCAGGAGGCCGATTTGTGGGAGCAGCGCGGCGGCACCGTGATCGTGTGCGAAAACGGCTACCTCGCGAAGACCGAGAAGACCCACTACGCGATCAGCGTGCACCAGCACAATGGTGCGGGTTGGTTTCCGGTCGGCACTGAAGACCGCTTCGCTCAGCTCGGGTTCGAGGTGAAGCCCTGGCGCTCGCCCGACGAGAAGGGCCGCCACGTGCTCGTGCGCGATCAGCGCGGCATTGGCTCGACGCTGATGGCAAGTCCCCCGAACTGGGGTCGCAAGACCGCGGCTCAGATCACGGGTTGGGTGGGTGGCCCGGTGCGCCTGATGGCACACCCAGGCGACAAGAACAAGCACGCGCTCGACGCCGCGGCGCTGCGCAACGCCCGCGCGTGCGTGATCTGGTCGAGCGCGATCGGCGTGCGGGCGCTGACCGAGGGCATTCCGGTCTTCTACGCCGCCCCGCACTGGGTGTGCGAGGGCGCGGCGGCACGGTTCACGAGCTTCGGTGTCGCCCTGCGCGATGACGCGGCCCGCGCCACGGCGCTGTACCGCATGGCTTGGGGGCAATGGCACTTCGACGAGATCGCCAGCGGCGAGCCGTTCAAACGAATCATTGAAAGACGAGAGGAGGCCGTGTGGCCCTGACCTGCTACCCGATACCCGGCAAGGCCAAAAGCGACGCCATTTGCAAGGCGTTTGCGGCAGGGGCCCCGAAGAGCGCGAAGGGCACTGTCTTCTTCGGTGTTGAAGGCCAACTGACGGCATTTCACCGCGCGAAGGCCAGCGGTGAGCCCTGGTACTTTTGCGACAACTCCTATTTTGACAAGCACCGCGGCATCTACTTCCGTGCCACGAAGAACGCATTACAGGTCGACCCTCGCGGCAAGGTCAGCGATGGCAAGCGCTTCGCCGCGCTGAAGGTGCCCGTGAAACTGTGGCGAGGAAACCAGAACGGCGACATCTTGCTCGTGCCGCAGTCCGACAGCTTCATGAAGTCGACGCTCGGATTGCCCTACGACTGGGTCGACAAGACACTCGGCGATCTCTATCTATGGGGCATCCAGGATCGGGTTCGGGTGCACCCTTGGGACCGCGACAAGCTCAAACGCAATGCCGCCTTCTCCGAGATGCTGCCATCGACTGGGCTCGTCATCACCCACTCATCAGCCGCGGCGATCACCGCTCTGCTCGAGGGCATCCCGGCGATCAGCACCAGCGATACGGCTGCGGCACACTGGCTCGGCGGTCCGTTTACTCCAGCAAACGTGGCTCGACCAAAGATATCGAGTACAGAGGAACGGCTTGCGTTCGCGCAGGTACTGGCCGATGGACAATTCACACTTTCCGAATTTCGAGATGGGACGGCATGGCGATGGCTGAACAACGAAAACTAAAGCCCTGGTTCAAGACCAAGGGCCGCGCTGGTGATCGCTCGCTCGAACAGCAAATGCTTGGCCTCGACGACCTGCGCGCACGCGTGACCGGCAAGACACTTTTAGATGTGGGCTGCGCCGAAGGCCTGATCAGCATGCGCCTGTTCGACGAGGGCGCGAAGGCTGTCCACGGGCTTGAGGTGCGGCCGGACTTCGTCAAGGTCGCGAACAAGCTGCGCGGCGATCGCGCATGCACGTTCGAGGTCGCCGACGCCAACGACTACGAGCCCGTGCGCGACTATGACATCGTGATCATGCTCGCGGTGCTGCACAAGTTGCGCGATCCGAGCTCTGCTGCCAAACGCTTTGCCACGGCGGCGCGCGAGATGGTGGTGCTGCGCACACCCCCGGCTACGCCAGCGACGGTGATCGACGACCGCTCAGGCGGCGAGAAGCACCACGTCGGCGCGGTGATCGTGGGCTGCGGGTTCATGCTCAAGAACGCGGGCTTCGTTGGCCCTAAAGGTGAGTGGGTTGGAACGTACGAGAGGATCGTATGAGAGACGGTGATCGCCTGCCAATCGAGCTGATGGCTCGGCGCGAGGACTGGGCTGAGGGCATCTCGGTCTACATGCGCCAGAAAGCAGTCGGCAACGGCGTCATAGTTGCGGGCCCCGTCGTGATGACGCCCCATGTCATCGGCACGTTGATCGAGCCGATGCTGCGCCTTGGCATTCAGCAAGCCCAGCAGTTGATCGACGAGTTGTGGCAGTGTGGCCTTCGCCCCAGCGAAGGCACTGGCTCCGCGGGAGCGATGGCTGCAACACAGAAGCACCTCGAGGACATGCGCACGCTTGTCTTCAAGCGGGAGAGCTGAAATCGGAATCGGCGATGCTCTGATGGCTTCCGGCGAAGCCCGCAAGCTGCACAAGAGCAACAAGCTCCCGTGCATCATCGTCGACCGCTACGGGCGCCCGTACTGGTCCGACATGTGGGATGGCTTGCCCTACATCGTGAAGCGCGCCGGCGGGCAGAACGTCAACCGCCTTCAGAACGGCCCGGGGGTCAGGCCCTACATCGCCGGCAAGACCGTCAACAATTGGACCTGGCGCAAGTACACCCCCACGCCGGCCGAGATCGTGTTCACCGCCGAAGAGAAGGCGTTCGCCGAGCCGTACCGTGGCATGGTCATGATAGAGCCGAGCGTGAAGAACATCGGACATACAAACAAGGCCTGGATCGCGGATCGGTGGCTTGCGGTGTCCTACGCGCGCAGCGACTTCGTGCAGTGTCTCCCCCCGGGCGAAAGCAGCTTTCTTTCGCTGTCCGGTGTACGTCGTGTCGTCACCCCCACCTTCCGCCACGCTGCAGCCGTTCTGAGCGTCTGTAGGGCTTATGTCGGTACGGAGGGTGGCCTCCATCACTGCGCCGCTGCAGTCGGCACGCCGGCCGTCGTGATCTTCGGCGGGTTCATCTCGCCTGCGGTGACCGGCTACGCCACGCATAGCAACCTGTTCACCGGCACCGGCCTCGGGTGCGGCTCGCGCCTGGACTGCGCCCATTGCCGGAAAGCGATGGAAAATATCACCGTCGATCAAGTCGTCGCCGAACTGGAGAAACTCCTCAATGTCCAAGCCATGTAACGCAGCTACGTACCGCCTCGCGACCCTGAAGCTCGCACTCGAGCATGCGCCGAAAGTCATCGTCGAGGTGGGCGTCTACGCGGGCGCGCTCTCGGCGATGCTCGCCACGGTGCCATCACTTGAGAAGCAGTTCATCGTCGACTCGTGGGAGGGCGGCTACAGCAACTTCGACCAGAAGCACATGGACGGCATCGCCGAGACGGTGCTCGACTGGGCGAAGACGCAACCGAAGCTCGCGGTGCATCGCATGCGCTCGATCGAAGGCTCGAAGCTGTTCGCCGACGAGTCGATCGATTTCTTCCACACCGATGGCGATCACTCGCTCGAAGGCATCACCGGCGACATCGCCGCATGGCTTCCGAAGGTCAAGCACGGCGGCATTCTGTCGGGCGACAACTACGAGATCCCGGCCGTCGCGAAGGGCGTCAAGAAGCTGCTGCCCAGTCATCAACTGCTCGCCAATGGGCGGCTCTGGTGGATTCAGAAGCCGTGAGCACGACGCTGCGCCTCGCGGCCGGCGCGGGGCCGCTCGCCGTGCACCGTGCCGATCAACTGGCCGGCGTCGACTTCGAGGACGCGTTCAAGTGCGCGTCGCTCACCGTCATCGACGGCGTGATGTGGGACACCGGATTGACGATGATCCAAAGAGCGCTGGTGAAGAAGCACCGTGGCTTCAAGGCACCGTTCATCGAGAAGGAACCGGCGAAGGAAGTGCGCAGAGAACTGCGCCGCCTGACCGAGCAGGCCGAGCAGCTGTTCAAGCAGCTGTACCCCTCGTTCAAGCCCATCGAGACGCGCACCTCGTTCCGGCCGATGATCACCGGCCCCGAGCCGCTGCACTTCGACACCTACGGCGGCGAGGCGCCGATGGTGACCGCGTACATCAACGTATCGGCCGTGCCGCGTGTCTACGGCATCGGGCCGAGCTTCCCGATGCTCGTACGCGACGAGCCTGAGGTGATGCGCCTGCTCATGAAGCGCGATGGCGCGGGCGCCGATCTGAGCTATGCGATCCGCCAGCTCACCGCCGATGGCCTGCCGCCGCTCGGCGAACACACGCCGCGGCACCGCGTCGAGCTCGCGCCTGGCGCGATCTGGTTCTTCAACGCGAAGACCGTGAGCCACGAGGTTGTGTACGGCACCGGTGCGCTGGGGTTGTCGTGGGAGTGCCCGGGTTGCGGTGCACCTATGCAGGGTGATCTGCTGAAAGGACTGACATGAAGTTCGTTGACTCTTGGTGGTGGCCGGACGGCGAAGCTCACATGTTGAGCTGGGTCGCCGACCCGAAGAATCGACTCGTGATCAATGGGCGCCCAAGCTACCAAGGCAAGAAGCAGCTCGCGGCGCTCTCCTTTTGCCCACCCGAACGGCGGCGCACGATGATCGATGCAGGCGCGCACATCGGGCTGTGGAGCTTTAACTTCGCGCACTGGTTCGAGTTCGTGCACGCCTTCGAGCCGGTTGCCGACCACCGCAATTGCTGGTTGAAGAACTGCCCTGAGGGTATCGGCCACCTCATGCTGCATCCCGACGCACTCGGCGAGCGCGAAGCGATGGTGCACATCCGCGTCAACCCCGAGAGCACGGGCGACTCGTGGGTGAAGGGGAAGGGTGACGTGCCGATGAAGACGATCGACTCGTTCGGCTTCGAGGATGTCGACTTGATCAAGGTCGACGCTGAAGGGTATGAAGAGTTCATCCTGCTCGGTGCCGCGGTGACGATCGCGAATCACAGGCCGACGATCATCGTCGAGCAGAAGCGCGATATGGCCGTGAAGTTCGGGCTCAAGCCGATGGGTGCCGTGAAGTACCTCGTCAGCATGGGCTACAAGGTTGTGCAGGACATCGGTGGGGACTACATTTTGGTGCACCCGTGAAGGTCTTCATCGGTTTCGACGAGCGCGAGCATGAGGCTGCAGCTGTGGCGGCCAAGTCGCTGCGCCGTGTCACGAACGGCGAGATCGAGCCCGAGTTCTTATGCCTGCCCAAGCTCGTCGATCAAGGCCTGATCACGCGCACCTTCGACCGTCGCGGCGGGCAACGCTACGACCTGACCGGCAACGAGACCTTCAGCACCGATTTCAAGTTCTCGCGCTTCCTGACCCCGATCCTCGCGCAACAGGGCTACGCTCTCTTCGTTGACTGCGACGTGGTGTTCTTGCGCGACCCGCGCGACATGCTCGTGGCTGTACAGGCGCAACATGCCCTGAATGTGGTGTGGCACACGGATGCGATGTACCCCGCTACGGGCTTCAAGATGGTCAACCAGAAGCAGACCGGTTACCCACGCAAGAACTCCAGCAGCGTGATGCTCTTCAACTGCGACCACCCGGCGAATCGACGCCTGAGTCTGCGCGATGTGAACGAGCGTCCCGGCCGTGCCCTGCATGCGTTCTACTGGCTCGCCGACTCTGAGATCGGTTCACTTCATCCCGCGTGGAATTGGCTCGTCGATGTCGAACCGCGGCCGCACCCGGTGGGTATCGCGCACATGACGCTCGGCGGCGAGTGGTTGCCCGGGTGGAAAGGCGGCAGCTTCGATGAAGAGTGGAAGGCGGCGCGCGATGGCGTATGAAGTGCTTCAGGATGAGGTGGGCATCGCGCTCGAACCGAACAAGGTCTTCCGCTTCGCATGCTGCGAGTGCGGGCTCGTGCACGACGTGGTGATCGCCACGCGCGGGAAGTCGGAGATCGGCTTCGCGGTGCGTCGAAACAAACGCGCCACTGCGGCTCGCCGTCGTTGGCTGAGAAAGCAAAAGTGAACCCCGCCATCCTCAACGCCTACGCGGCCGACAACCCGATCCGCAATCTCTACAAGCAGGCGATCAACGCGGCGCAGGGCGGCAAGCCCGACAACGACTACAAGCAGCTGCGCTACTACGTGATGCACCAGCTCGCGCAGCACGCGATCGCGCGCTTCCCGGGTCTCAACCTCGTCGAGTGCGGCTGTTGGCACGGCCACTCGACGCTGATCCTCGCGAACCTGATGCAGAGCAAGTCGTCCGGCCGACTGCACGTCTTCGACTCGTTCAAGGGCCTGTCCGAGTTCCAACCCGTCGATCACTCGCGCTTCATGGACACCGAGAAGAAGCGCAACGCTGAGCGCGTGCACTACGCCTCGGACATCCACAAGCTGCGCCGCCTGGTCGAGCCGTTCGGCTTCGTTGACTTGCACAAGGGCTGGATTCCCGACGTGTTCGACGTGTCGAACTGGAGCCCCATCGCCTTCGCGTCGATCGACGTGGACCTGTACGAGCCCACGCTCGCGGCACTGGCCTACGTCTACCCGCGCCTCGTGTCCGGCGGCGCGATCTTCTTCGACGACTACGGCTACGCCACGTTCCCGGGCGCGAAGGTCGCGGTCGACGAGTACCTGCACGACCACCCGCCGACGCTGTTCATCGAGAACCCGATGGGCTCGGCGTTCCTGATCAAATGAGCAACGTCACGCCACTTCCCAGCGCCGGGAGACTTTCATCCGAGCCGAACCAAGCGCTGATCGCTGGCCTGCGGCAGTTGCTCGAGATGGCCGAGAGCGGGCAGCTCCAGTCATTCATCGGCACCGGCTTCATCAGCGAAGGGCTGCGCGTCTCGCACTGGAGCGACTACCATACCGACGTGTACCAGATGCTCGGCTCGCTGGCGTGGCTCCAGCACGAGTACGTGCACCGGCGCACGAACCCCGAAACTGGACGGATGGAGTGATCATGGCGAAACTGAACGCAGCGGCGCGCAAGGTGCTTCCGAAGTCGTCTTTCGGCCTCCCTGGCAAGCGTGCCTACCCGATGCCCGACGCAAGTCACGCCCGGAACGCGAAGGCCCGCGCATCCCAAGCGGTGAATGCTGGCCGCATGAGCAAGAGCACCGAAGCGAAGATCGACGCTAAGGCCGACCGCAAGCTCGGCAAGAAGTGAAAAAGCCGCCCGAGGGCGGCTTTCGTTTGCGCGCTACCGCTCAGCTGCCAGCGGCCTTCTGCGCAGCGCGATCGAGCACGAGCTGCGCGATGTCCGCATCGAGCTTCGCGAGCGCAGCGTCGAGATCGGCCTGCGTGAGCGTACCGGCCGTCTTCTGCGCCTGGAAGCTGGCCCAGTAGGTCAGGCCCTGCGTGAGCAGGGAGTCGGCGAGTGCGAGTTCAGCAGCGGTCATTTCGGGGCTCCTAGAGTGGCGAGATAGGCCTGCGCCGCTGTCAGCGCGGCAGTGCGGAAGCGCAGCATCACGAGCGCGGCCGCAGGATCGGTCTTTGCGGTGTCACGCGCAGCCTTGATGCCATCGCGCGCCGCCGTGACGGTGGCGATTGTGGTGTCGGCGTCCTGGCCCTTCAGCGCGTTCGCACGGATTGCGGCGCTCGCGGCGAGCGAGACCTGATCGATGAGCTGCGCCGTCTTGGTCGCCTCGTTGATGAACTGCTGCGCCGGGTCGGCGGTCGTCGCGCATGCGGCGAGCACCACGGCGGCGAAGAATAGAGCGAGTCGTTTCATGGGGTGTCGTCCTTTGGTGGGGTGTCGCTCTTGGCCGCGGCGACATCAGCGGTGATGCTCTTCTGTGGCCACAGGCGCGCGACGATGCCGACGACCGAGCCAGCGATCGGCAGCGCCCACGCTGGCACCGGGAGGTGCGCGACGAGCGTCTGCTGCTGGTCGAGCGGCAACGCAAGGTAGATCGCGAACAGCGCGCCAGCGATCGCCATCACGTAGTTGCTCGCCATCTTCCACGAGTTCGTAACATTGACCGCGAGTTTGTCCTTGGTGGTTTGGTCCATGGTCGCTCTCAGTACAAAATCTCACCGTTGCCGAGCAACATGTCGTGGCAGTCCTGGTTTCCGTTGATGCAGCTGTCCACGAACTTCTTGTTGGTCGCCGCGTCCCAGCCGAGCTCCCAGTCGGCGTGCACGCTCGATCCCGGCGGGCCGCTTGTGTCGCTCGATAGGCGCCAGAACGTGCCGCTGTTGGGCTCGGTGACGCGGTAGTGCACATTCAGCGCGATCTCCGGCAACGCCACCGGGTGCGTGCTCGGGCAGCCGCTACCAGTGGCGTAGGCCATGTGGCTCTTGTGATCCGGGCTGTCGAGATTCTTGCCGTCCCAGCACTGCGGGAAGATCACCGAGACGTTCATCTCGTCGCCCACCGCGCAGCTTGGGATCTGCTTCTGGTGGCCACCGCCGCTGACGCATTCGACACCCTGGTTCGGACTGGTGATCGGCAGAACGTTCTTCGAATCGCCCGCGATGATGCGCAAGCCTTTCGGGAAGTACTGCACCGTGCCTGCCTTCACGCCCAGATAGCCGAGCTTGTAGTAGAAGTTCGTCGAGACCGGCACCACTGGCGCGCCGGTGCGCGTGTCGATCAGCGTCGGCATCCAGTAGGCGGTGCGGTTCAAGTCGCCGCCTGTGCATGTTGAGTTTCCGGTGGTCAGGATGTTGTCGGTCGACGTGCCGGCCGCCGCGCTCGTGTTGCCAGCGAAGGTGTGCAGATGCGAGACGCCAGGCTGCCCCGGGTAGACGATCGGGTCGTCGAAGTTCATGTGCGAGAACGTGCACGGCTCACGAAACGCGCCCACGTCGGTCGGGTTCGGAACGTAGGGCCCGCCGAATGCAAGTTCCTGTGCGGTCACGGCACGTACTCGTGGCCCTGGCACCGAATAGGCTGGCGCGGGGATCAGCGCCTTGTTGACCACCGGCATCTGTCCGGCGATCTGCGTGACGGCCGGCGCCGTGACTTGGACCTCACAGAACTTGTACTTGCCGGGCACCGGGTCAGTGCCGAAATAGTTCACCGAGCACGCACCGGTGCCGTTCGCGGTCTTGGTGGCCCATTTCAGGCCGTCGCCGAAACGGATGGCGCTCGAGATGGACAATGTGAACGGGTCCGACTCATTGGCCAAGCGCACCCACGCCGTGACGCTGGCGCCGGAAGGCGGAGGGTCGGGCGGTGGCACGACGACCACAGTGCCGCCGCTCACCTGGCACGTCTTCACCACGCCGTACGCGGGATCGGTGAAGGTTGCCACGTCGCACTTGCCAGCGCCTGAAAAGATCTTCTGCGCCCAGCGCGTATCAGCACCGAAGCGCACAGTGCTGTTCGCGGTGACATTAAAGCTACCGTTCTCATCGGCGATCTGCGTCCACGTCACGGTAGGTGTTATGCACGCGCCCGCGGGCGCCGTTGTCGGGCTCCATGCGCCCGCGACCCACTTGCCGTTCACCAACGTGTAGGTACGCGTCTGCGTCCAACTGCCGATCGCAGGCGCGACGCACTGCAGGATCTGCGTCTCGCCGTTCGGGTACGGGTTCACCGGTTTCGTGTAGGTGACGATGAACTTCAGATCCTGACGACAGACGTAGGTGGAACTCGACTTGCGCGTCTCGACATCGACTGCCGCAGCGCGCCAGCACGACGGCGCATCGACGAAGTTCCACCCCACGGCGCCGGTGCTCCCACGCACCAGCGTCCACACTGCGCTCGCCGGCAGCGGCGTGGATGTGGTATCGGCGAAGGCGCTGAAGTAAGACAGAAGCGCGAGCAGCGCTATGAAAAATTTCATGTGGTTTCTTTCATACCGTGAGGTGAAGTGCCGTCTTGGCGTTGGCCCAGCGGTTCAGGCGATCGGTGTAGCCATTGGTCCCGCCGTTGATGCGCTTGGTCAGCCCGAGGAAGTTGCCGGCGTCGGCGAACACGTTGCAGTTCTTCATCTGCCAGAAGGCCCCGGAGCTGCGGCACGCGGTCTCGGGGTCGCCGAGCAGCGCCGGATTGCTTTCTAGGTCGAGCTTCATCTTCTCACCGATCAGGCGGTACATGTAGCGGCCGGTGATCTGGATCGGCCCACGGCCGGCGTAGCGCTTGCCGTCCCCCGGCATGGTGTTGCCGAGCGTCATCGCGAGGTCGCCGGGCGGCTCGTAGCGCTTCTGTGCCTCGGTCGGACCCCACAGCTCGTGAAACCACTGCAAGCCGCCCGACTCGTGGCCGATCTGCGCGAGATATGCGGCCTGGCGCACGGGCGTGCTGATGTCGAACTCGACCATCGTGGCCGAGAGAAAGAACGCGTACTTCTGCGCTAGCTCGAGCGACGAGCCAGTGCATGCCATGATCAGTTCAGGGGTCATCGGCGCGGTGGCGGCAGAGTGGATTGAGCTTTCAGGACCGCGACATTCTCTCCCACGCCGTCCATCTTGGTTTTCAGTTCCTTCACGTCGCCGCCGATGTTCGCGAGCGCCTTCGTCATCTCGTCGCGGTCGCGCACGGCGGTCGCCTTCACGAGCGCGATCTCTGCCGCAGTGGTCGCTCGGTCCTCGCGATAGGTGCCGTATGCGAGGATCAGCCCCCCGGCGATCACCACGATCTGCAACAGCGTGCCCGACGACACCGTCGGGTCGAACCGCCAGAAGCGGTGCCGGGTGTCCGTCGTGCGTTTGAGCCCGTCGATGGGCGCGCGGTCGGTGTCAGGCATATCGCTCTCTTGCGTCATTGCACGAGGCGCCTCGGAGCGCTGCTGGGGTTGGTGGTTCGAGATACTACAAGCGGCGTCACGCGCACCGGCGAATCCATGCTCGGCAGATCGCCTTTCGACGCCTTGCGCAGCGCCGCCGCGGCGAGCCCGCGGATCAGGTCGGCGTCGACACGCGTTCCCATCGTGGTGCCGAAATGCTCGTAGAAGAAGGCGCGAATCTCGTTGACGATCCGGCGTACGAACGGCAGATCGGGGTGCGACTCGACCAAGTGAGCGGCTACTTCGCGCAGGAACACCGTGCCACCTTCCTTGATCCGCGCGTCGCGATCGGTGTAGAACTTCTTCACGTGCGCCCACGACTGCTGCACCTCGTCGGTGTCCTTCAGCGCGCGCAGCTCGTTCAACATCACGTTGTACCGCTCCTGCCCGAGCAGCCGCACCATCCCGAAGTGCTCGCCGAGCTCGTGCATCAGCGCCTTCGGCACCTCCTCAGGCGTGAGCTTGCCGTAGTACAGCGTCGCGTGCGGCTTCGTGTCGTGGTCGAATCCGGGGTTGAACGTCGCGGCCGACCACGGGCGTTCGGGGTGCTCGGCTTCGTATTTCAGGATGCCTTGGTCCTTCAGCCCCTGGATCAACTTGTCACCGAAGCGCTCGCGTAGCATCTTGTCCATCGCGCCGGCCGAGCCGATTGTCTTGCGCGCGGTGGTGCTCTTGTTCAGGATGCTCGGATCGTTCGGGTCGAACGTTCCGCGGTTGCCGATCGCGCTCTTGATCTGCTCGGGGCTGAATACGACGTACTCTTTTGTCTCGCCAGTGCCGCGCACAAGACCATCGAAGCCCTCATCCTTGGCTCTCGCCACCCCGTAGCCTTCAGGCGCCGGATTTTCCATGCGCAAGAAGGTCGGCATCACTGACTCGTTGCCCTTGCCGGCCATCAAGGCTGAGACGCGAGCGCGCCCGCCCGCATACCGAGGGCTCGGCGTGAAGTAGATGCCGTTCTCATACTTACTGGTCTTGAACTCGGAAAAGTCACTACTCGTACCGTGGTACACGACCTGAGGATCGCCCTTCTCGTCGACCACTTTCGAGCCACCGAACCACTTCTTGAACTCGGGCGTATCGGTTACCGATCCGCCCCGCGCTTCGGCCGTCCCGACGTGGTTTTGATCAAGCTCTTGACCTTCTTCGACGGCTTTGTCGAGGGGGCTACCGCCGTCTTGTAGGCCTTCTTGACCGGCTTCTTTCCGTACAGCACCGGGCTGATGGTCAGGTTGGGGGTCAGGGCCACGGGCGGTTCCTTTCTCTTCTGCTGCTACAAGATCGGCGGCTTTGGCCCGCGGCTCCTCCGCTTCGCGGTTGATCAACCCTTTGGCTTGAAGACGTCCAACCATCGTCTGCCCGACATCTGTTTGGACACGGCCGGGTGCGATGTCATGGCCGGCTTCGCGCGCAGCCTGGTACATCATCTCCGCGATGCCTCGACGCTGGAAAGCAGGCGCGACCTTTACGTTCTCGGCGGTGAGTACGCCATCGCCGCGCACCCCGAAGTCAATCACCCCTCGACGTTCACCAGTCTTCGGATCTCGCGCTTCCACCATCACCGACTTCGTGTCTCTGTTTGCACCGAGTTCGGTCGGCTGCACGCTCACGTCGAAAGGTTCACCTGTACGGTCTACACGACGTTGTGTTTGTCGGCCGGCAGGTTCAGCACCGCCGCGTCCGGTTCCGGCCGCTGGAGTGCGGTGGGCCCCGGGTTGCTCGGCTGCGCTGCGAACTGTTGCAGCGGGCTCGGGTTGGACTTCGGCTTGCCGTACGGGTGCGCCGGCATCTGCGGCATCGCTCGCGCCGCTGCGAGCAGCTTGCTTGCTTTCATTCTCACGGACTTGGCCTTCCTCGTTGATGCGCGCGATCTCGCGATCGAAGGCGCGCGGGCTGTTGTCGTGCTGGCGCGCGGCGCGCTCCACCGCGGCCTCGTCGTGGCCGAGTGCCCGCGCCACGTCGCGCGCCCGGCCGGCGTCTTCCTCGCCGAGCTTGTGGTCGGTGCGCCACTTCTTGTCGGCCTCGATCAGCTCGGGCGTCAGATGCGTGGCCTCTCCGACCGGGATCGGCTCCTCGCCGAGCGCGATGTGCTCAGGCGTGACCTCGGTGGCTTTGCCGACCGGGATCTTGGCCGGCGTCTTGGGCTCCTTCACGCCTTCGCCGAGCGGTATCTCGCGCGTCTCGCCCACCGGAATCGCCTTGCGCGCGGCCTCCTCATCGCGCAAGCGCAGCTGCCGGATCGCCTCTTGTGCGCCGGGCTCCTGCATGGCGGCGTTCGCGCGCTCGGTGGCCGCGCTCTCGCGCGGGCGCCCGGTCAGCATCGTGTCGGGCACGCCGGGGCGCCCTGGCACGGCCGGAATCTCGCTGCCGGCGCGCTTGCTCGGCGTCTCGGCCTTGCGATCCGGCACGAAACGCGTGATCCCCTTCTCGCCGACGGGCGGCACGAGACCGGGCTCGTGCCCACCGCGCGGCGCCCCGCCACCGGCGCCGGGTGTGGTCTGCCAATCCGGCGTCAGGTCACCGAGCGGGCCGGGTGATCCGCCTCCCCCGCCACCGCGCGGGCCCCCGGCGCCGGGCGACGTGGTGGGCTCGGCGGGTGGCTCCGAGGGCGTGGGCGGCGCTTTCTTGGCGCGCTTGCCGACCATCGCCCGGGTGAGCTTCGGACCGAGCACGTTGTACGCCACCGCAGCCGGGTAGCCACCCGCGATCCCGGCCGCAGTCTTCGCGGTGTCCTTGATTGCACCGTAGACGAGGCTGCGCTCGGCCGTGCCGCTGCTGCCGGGCTCCTTGATCAGCTGGCCGACCTTCGCGAGATCGCCGATCGGCCCGCCGGCGCTGCGCGCCATGAACTGCTTGCCCTGCTTGGTCGCGGTGACGCGCGCCATCAGCCCGGCCGGGCTCACCTTGCCGTCGATCGTCTTCGCCACGAGCGGCTCGACGATCTTGCCATAGGCGTACTGGCGGCGGAACTCGCGCAGCGGCGTTGCGTCGCCCGGTTCGACGTGCTTCTCAACGGCGTCTTGGATGATGTCCTGTAGGTCGTTGAGGCGCCGCCCGAGGTCGTTGCCGGCTTCGGTGCGCGCCCGCGCGCCGATCTCAGAATTCAGCTCCTTCAACGCCGTGCCGTTGATCACGCCGTTCTCGTCGGCCTTGCTGACCAACTCGTCGACATAGTTGCCGATGATCCGCTGGTCGTTGTCGGTAGCGAACTTCTCAGCGTTCGCGCGCAGCGCGTCGGCACCCTCGCGCACCGAGTCGACCGGCACGTCGGTCTTCGCCATGATGTCGCCGATGCCTTCACCTGAGCGGCGCATTGCCTTGTCGAACACCTCGGGTGTGAGCCGGTCGGCTTTCGCCTCGGTCGGGTCAAGCATGTCGATCAGGTTGCGCGTGAACGCGACCTGGTTCGACTCGCGCGACGACCCGGAGAGTGGCGTGTCGCTCGCAGCTTGGCCGGCGAGCTTGGAGAATTTCGCGCCTTCGATCACCTGATCCGGTCGCACGTCGATCGGGTACTTCTGCTCACTCGCGATCTGCGCGACCTTCGCGAGTTCCGGGTCGACGGGCAACACCTTGCGCGCGGCCTTGCCGATCTGTGCACCGGTCGCATCGGCAGCGTCGCGCGCCCCTGGTGCCACGGTTCCGCGACGCACGTCACCCGCGGCCTGCTTGACGGGCTCGAGCGCGCCCTTCGGCCCCATCGTGCCGTGCAGCGGCGCGGCGGCAACCATCGTCTCCATCGCCGGCTGCAAGGCCTCGGTGTATTGCTGGCCGAGTTCGCTGTCGGGGGTCTGCTCGGCGCGCAGATCGGCCGGGCCGGTGAACGTGCGCTTCAGCGCGCCAGTGATGCCCTCGGCGTGCTGGCCCATCGCCTGCTCTAGACTGATCGGCGCCATCTTTGCCGGGCCGACGCTGGTCTTCTCGCCGGTGGCGAGGTTCGTGCGCTCGTTCAGGTTCTGGCTCGGCGCCATCATCCCGGTGCTCTCGGCGACAGCCTGCCCCATGCCGGTGACGCCGCCGAGCAGCGCGCCGATCACGCCCGTCGCGGTATTGACGCCGGCCTCGACGGCGCCCTTGATCCGATCGGTGATGCCGTAGACGGGCTTGGGCGCCAGCGGCGCGGCGGGCGGCACGTAGGGCTTGCCGGCGGCTTCCGCTTCGGTCGGGATCGCTGCGGCGCCGGTGCGCGGCGCGGCCGGCTGCGCGGGTTCGTCGGGCACGAAGCGGCCCGCGGCCGGCGCGGGCGCGTCAACGGTGGCGGCGTCGTCAGGTACGAAGGCCATCAGTGCCAAGTCCCGGATTGCCCGTTGATCGTGATCCGATCACCGGGCTTGAGCTTGCCGGCCGCAGCTGCGGCGCCGGCCTCTTTCTCAGAGGCGTACGAAGCCGAAGGTGCCTTCGGGGCTGCGGGCGAGCCCGAGATGCCCGACCCCGGCGCGCGACCGCCACCGTTTCGGGCTTGTTCGCTTTTCGTTTTTGCAATCTCGCGATCGAGCGCCGCGAGGTCGCCTTGTGCACGATTCAGTTTGTTCGGGTCTTTGGGGTCCGGATTAGCTTGAGCATCAGCAATGCGCTGCAAAATATTTGGGCGTTCCTGCTGCTGGATCTTCAGCACGTCGTTATCGCGAGCCGACTGGTCTGCCGGACTCACCTGACCCGGATTGCCGCCGATACCCGCCGCGGCCGCGGGCTGGCGCGCGGCCATACGCTTCGTGATCGTGTCGGTTTGCCTTTCGATCGATTTGCGCCGGATCTCAAAGTCGTTCTCGAGCAGGCTGACAACACGCTCGATCTGCGGCGCGGTGGCGCTCTTGGGCAGGAAGTCGGACACCTCGTGGCGCGCCGAGTCGCTAAGCACACCGGTGAGGTTCGGGTTCGTGAGGATCTTCGCGGCCTCATTGCCGAACAACTGCAGCTGCGCGTTCAACGTGGTCACGTCGGGATCACCTGCGATCGCTTGGCGACCAGCACGAATCCAGCGCTCGATCACCGGCACGCCCGTGGTGTCGACCTTCTTCGCCAAGTCGACGAGCACCTTACCCTGCGCGAGCGTGTTGTTCTCGAACGCAACCACCGCGTCGTACTGCGGGATCATCTTGTCGAGCGACTTCTTGTCAGCGCCGAAGAGCGCACGGTTCCCCGCGATGTCTCCGCCCGGCGACAGTTCGGCCATCCGGTTGAGCACCGCCGTGACCTTGTTCGGGTCGCGGCCGATGCCGACCAAAGCGGTACGATCCTTCAGCGCCGCGGCCGCGGTTTGGTCGATCGCCGCTGGCGACATGTCCACACCGCCCGCGGCTTTCGGTGCCGCAACCTTGATGGCCCCGAGCGCGGCCTTCGTCGCGGTGGCCTTGTCCTCATCGCTCATGTCGGAACTGGTGATCGCATCGAGCTTGGCTTTGATGCCCGTGTCGGACTTGGCAGCGAACATGCGCGCCGCGTCGGCGAAGTCGATCCCTTGATCGACGGCGAGTTTCTTGATTGCTGCGATCTTCAGCGAAGTCGGATCGGTACCGCCGCTGAGCTGCCGCGGATCGCCGTGCACCATCCCCCACGCCTGCTCGAACGAGGTCGGCCCACCGGCGAGCGCCTCCTTCACGGCATCGGCCATCTGCGGCGTCTTGAGCCAGTTGTCGACCACACCGAGCCGGCCCATGCGGTCCATCAGCTCGCTCATCTGCAGCGGCTTCGCGAGCTCATCGTTCGGGTCGGTGCCGCGACCCTTCGTCACCGGCGCATGGTAGGTCGTGATCCGGCCGTCCGGCTGGCGCGTCGTCACCTCGAGCACCGGCATCAGCAAGTTCGGGTCACTGCCCGGCGTGAGCGTGCCGCTGCCGGCCGGCGCGTTCGGGTCTTGGCCGGGCTGCGGGCCAGCGCCCATCTGTGCCGCGCCGGCCGCTGACGGCTGCACGGACGCCTGCTGACCCGGCTGCATGCCCTGCGCGGGTGCCTGCGGCGCGGTTGCGCTGTTGAGCATATCCATCAGCCCGCGCAGCGGCGCGACCGGCGCCTGCTGACCTGGCTGCATGTCGCTACTCGGGGCTGGCACGAGCGCGTAGAGATCCTTGTTGATGATCGTCGAGCCGTCCGGCGCGGTCGCGCCCAACCCCTGCTTGATCTGCGGGCCGAGCAGCGTACCGGCCGCGCGCACCGCCATGCTCATGTTCTTGCTCTCGACGCCTGCGGTCGCGTCGTTGATCGCGTTGCCCACGGTGCCGTTCGCGTAGTCGCTCAGGTCGTGGCCGGTCGTCGCCTTGATGAAGTCGCGCAGGTCCTGCCCGCGCAACGTGCTCGGATCGGCCTGCCCGGCTTCGGCCTTCGAGGCGAAGTCGCGCCACTTCTGCTGCGTCGCATCGACCACCGGCTGGTAGCGTTTCGCGAGCAGTGCCTGCTTCGTCTTGAAGTGCTGTCCCACGGCCTCGTACAGAGGCTTGGCTTCGCTGTCGGGGATCGGCGAGTCGCCGTACTTCGCGTGCAACGCGCCGAGTTGGTAGCGCGCGTCCTCGAGGTTCGCGGTCACGCCGCTGAGCGCGCGGTCGTCCTCGTGCTCGGCACTCGCCTTGTCCTGCGCGGTGTTCGCGCGTGCGAGCTGATCCGAGCGCTGTTGGTCCGCAGCGGTATGCCGCGCGTTCTCGAACTCGCGCTGCTTGCGCGCATCTTCCTGCGCGGTTGCACGCAAACCCATGTCAAACCCGGCTTGAAGGCCGGTAGCCGCGGAACCGCCTACGCTCATCTTGTTGTCCTCAGAAGACGGAAGAACCCGCCAAAGCGCCGATCACGCCACCAATGAGCGTGCCATACGGTCCTGCGCTGCTGCCGTACATCGCGCCTGCGATCGCGCCACCGGCGAGACCGCCAACCGTCGAGCCGAGCGCCTGGTTGCCCTGCTTGGCTTCCGCCTTCGCGATCTTGTTCTTGTTCTCGCGCTCGGTCTCCATCGCGGACGCTTGGCCCAGCTCCTTGAGCGCTTCTTGATTCTGATCTTCGCCGAAGGCCACGAGCGACGCCGAACGGCCGCGCGAACCATAGCTCGCGAGGTTTGGACCTATGCCGAAGGAAGCGATGATCAGGCTCCTTGTGGGGCAGGACTGCCCAAAATTGATTGCTGCCGCTGTACTGTGAGGTCGCGTGCGGTGTTCATGGCTTGATCCTTCGCCAGCGACTGTGTGAGCGCCGAGCTGCGCGTCTGCGCTTCTTGCTCATCAGGCGAGAGCGAAACGCCAAGACCTTGAAGCTTGCGCTGCGTCGCACCTTGCTGCGCCTGAAACGCCTGATCGATGCCGGTGCCGGCGTCGTTCACGGCGTTGGTGACGGTGTTCGGGTCGGTGGCGTACTTGATCAGAGAATTTTCGATAGGCACGAACGTTTGCATGTAGTTCGCCCAGCTCTGCCGAGTTGCTGACGCGAACATGTCCGACGCCACGTGCGACGGCTGGTCCTCATCCTTGTTCCAACCCAAGATCTTCGGCACGAAGTCGCCGTGCCACTTCTGGAAGGTCGATGCGTTCTCGTTCGCCATGTCAGACTCCCGCCTGCGGCGTGCCGAGACCACCACCGCTGTAGTTCATCGGCGTGCTCGAGTTCACGCCGCCGAAGCCATTCACGCCCGAGCCGAATTTCGTCATCCCTTGCTGGATGCCGAAGCCGGCGACCTGGCCCGCGAGTTGCGCGTCGCCCTGTCGGTTCGCCAGCGAGACCTGTGCGTCGGTCGATGCCTGTGCAGCGCTCTGCTTGGCCTGCTGCGTCAGCGCGTTGCCGACTGCCGCCTTCTCACCGCGGCCGAGCGAGGTCAGTGCGCCGAGCCCCTGCGTGTACGCATCGTCGATCGCCTGCTCGGACATCATGTGTCCCAAGCCGGTGGACGCTGCGGCGTCGGTGCCGAGTCCGGTGATCGCGAGGTTTGCGCGCGACGAGCCCGGCGCGGCACCCGAATTCGTCAGGCCCTTCTCGAGCTGGTCGCCGGACTTCTGGAAGGCCATCGCCGTGTCGGTCGAGGCCTTGCCGGCGGCGAGCCGACGTGCGGACGAGCCGACTTTGCCTTCGTCCTCGATCGTGGCCGCGAGTTTCTGCTGCAGCGGCAGCCAACGTTGCCTATAGTCCTTCATCTGCGCGACGGCGTGCTCAGCCTGCGCGCGCTCCTGCGGCGTCTCAGAGGTGGTCCCGGCCTTCGATCCCATGTACGGCTCTCTCGAACTCGGTGCACCGCACCGACCATTCAGGGTGGAGCACTCTGACCATCCCGGGCCGAAGGGTGCGAAACACTAGCTTCGTGGCACCCAACTCCTTGGCGATTGCGTCAAGGTGCGCGTCATTGCGCTGGATGGTGCCCGTCTCACTCCATGAGGCGGCAAGCCGCACGAAGAGTTCGAGTTCGCCGGTTCCGTAGCGGTCGGGATGCAGGCTCACCACCAACACCCCGTCGCTTGAAATCAAGCAGAGCGCCGTGCCTTCTCGGCAGCAACGGCGCAAATCATCGCCCGCATTATCTCTCGGGTCCACGCCTTGCACCAGCGGGCCGATCCGATGCCATTCGGCGTCGGCGTCGGCGAGCAGGAAAGGCGTCCCGGAGATCATGCCGCTGCGGGTTTGGCATTCAGCTCGGCATTCAACTCAGCGAGCTTCGCGCGGTAGGTCTCCAGCCGGCGCGCGCAGGCCAGAATCTGCGCTTTCGCGTTCGTGGCTTGTCCGGCAAGCGCTTGATCGACCTGTGCGTCACCCGTGCTGGCGCTCGCTGCATCGATTTGCATCTGCGCTTGGAACATCTGCAGGTCATCGGCCTGGATCATGTTCGTCAGCATGTTGATTTTCTCGCGAAGATTCTCAGTACCCATCACACCACCTCTGCTAGTTTGACAATCGTGCCGCCAATATCGATCTCAACGTAGTTGGTGGCAAGCAATACCAACCCCGCCGCTGTTATCCTGTTACCGAGTTTCCACGCGCCAGCACCGTTAGCGGAAGGTTGCGCTGTGGTCAAAGAACCCGCAAGAGTCCAGTTCCCTGTAGTGCTGACATTTCCGGACGTTGACCCGTTTGACGCTTTGAAGTTGATGCCGCCTGCGAAAATATGCAGAGGCTTCCATGCGACATTCGGCGCCAGCGCGATGATGTTGGCCCGATCGTTGGTAGTGTCGTACCCGATACCAAGAGCCGCCCCTGTCCCGCTTCCTGCATTCGGGCCGAACACCGTGTGCGCGGCAGACCACGCAACTGTGTTTACACCATCACCGGCATTCGTCGACGCGATAGACAACCTGCCAACGGGTGTCGCAGTACCCAGCCCGAGATTTCCCCCGGAATCGACGCGTGCATACTCCACATTAGCTGTCGCAGCTGTCCAAGTGTGGACATCGGCTCGATTGGCCATCTGTTTAGCTAGTGTGGCGTGCGTCGTCCCGTACCACTCAGTTCGTGCGGTAACGTTTGCGATGGTTGGGTTCGCACACACCAACAAGACGCCATTTGTTGGTGTCTGCACGATGCCTGCTGTAGTTGCTGCAAACGCCAAATTACCTGACGAATCCAGCGACACACCCAACGTCGAGTTCGTCGCGAAACCCAACGTGTTCGCGGCCGGCAGGTACATGCCGTTCGTCGGCACTGTACTGCCATCGGGGATGAACCGATTCGCAGTCAACGGGCCGACGAGCGCTGCAGCCCACGTTGCGTCCCCTCGCCAGAAGGTCGCGCTTGTGGCGCTCGTGCCGCTGTTCAGGTTCGTCACCGGCAGGTTGCCGGTGACGTCCGCGGTCAGCGACACGGCGCCGAAGGTCGGTGCGCCGGCCGCGTTGCCGTGTAGCACGGTCGTTGTCGTGCCGAGCGACGCGAGCACGGTCGGCGTCGCGGCGGCGCCGCCACCGAGCATGATCGCGTTGGCGGTGAGCAGCGCCGATGACGCGAGCGTGCCCGAGGCGGTGTAGGCGAGCACACCGCCGCTCGTGCCGCTAGCGAGGCCGGTCCCACCGTTGGCAACGGGCAGGACGCCGCTGATCGCCGCGGTGAGCGACACCTTGCCCCACGCCGGCGCGACGCCGATGCCGCCCGACAGCAGCGCGTTGCCGGTCGCCACGTCGGCGAGGTTCGCGTAGGTGCTCGCCGAACTCGCATAGAGCAAGTCGCCGGCTACCGCGCTGTTCGGGTAGGTCGTCGCTGACCACGCCGGCGCCGCGAGCACGCCGCCCGAGCGCAAGTAGCTGCCCGCGGCCACATCGGCAAGCCGAGCCAGCGTCGAGACGCTGCTCGCGTAGAGCAGGTCGCCGATCGAGAAGGTGTTCGGCAGGATGCCTTGCGATGAAGGCCCGGCCGGGGTGTCGCGGCGCCCGAACGTGCGCCCGGCGAGCAGCGCCTGTGCTTCCGCTACCTCAGGCGGGCGGTAGGGGTTGGTGTGCACGGGATCACTGGATGCGGTTCACGAAGCCGCTGATGTTGATCGCGCTTGCCGTGCCCGAGAAGGCTTTCACGAGTAGCCCGCCGTTCAGGTTCTGGCCGGTGGCAATCGGGATCGGCGCCGAGTTCGGCGGGATGCTGAACTGCTTCACCATGTGATCGCCGGGATCGAGAACCCCACCCCACTCCAACGTCAGCGTTGCGACGGCGTTCGTGACGTTCGAGGCCCACAGGTACAGCTCATCGAAGGCCAGCGCACCGGCCACAGCGGCATGGATCGCAGTGCCAGGGCTTGCGACAGCCGCGACCGGGATCTCGCGCCCGCTGGTGCTGCCCGAGAGAAGGAGGCGGGTAAAGGTCGTCATGGGTCAGGCTCCGAAAATCTGTGTCGCGATGATAGACGGCGCATCGTCGATGCCGCGCTCTTGTTTGAGTGGCACGTGCGGCATGAAGGCGCGCACCGCGATCTGATTCGTTTGCTCTTCGGGTGGCATCGGCGCGTTGAACGCGGGCCGGCGCGCGAAAGCCTGTGTCGCCAGCTGCGCACCAGCGTCACTCACATCGCGCGCCTGCGTGAGCGACACGTGGGGCATGAAGGCGCGCACCGCGATCTGATTCGTCTGCTCCTCGGGCGGTGGTGCCGGCGGATTCGGGTTGCGCGGCGTGAACGAACGCACCGCGAGCAGCGTCTGCGAGCCATCCGCGGCCAGATCCGCGACCGCTGCCTCGAGCGCGGTGAGTGCCAGCTGCAGCGCGGCGATCTGCTGCCGCAGCACGTTGAACTGCGTGCTGCCCGTCGATGACGACTGGTTGACCGTACTCTCGACGCTGCCGAGCGCACCTTCGATCGCCTCGATACGCTGGCGAATGTTGCTGATTGCGACGCTCAGCGGGCGATCCCCCTTCACATCAGGGATTGCTGGTTTACCTGTTGTTGCCACTACACTGTCCTCTGCGTGGCTAGGGTAGCTCCCGAAAGTTGGTCCCCGTGCCAACTGCCACGTACTTCATCACGGTCAACTTTCGGGAGTTGAGAATGCGCGAAATCTGGCGAGCCGTTTGCGGCTACGAGGGCCTGTACGAGGTCAGCAATCTCGGGCGCGTCAAGTCCGTGTGTCGCTTGGACTGCCAAGGAAAACCAGTTCTTGAGCGTATTCTGAAACAAACCTGCGGGAGCGACGGCTACTCGAGGGTCGGCCCTAGTAAGCATGGCACTCGGGAACACCTGCTCGTCCATCGACTCGTTTTGCTGGCATTCAGGGGCGACCCCCCGGTAGACTGTGAGTGCTGCCATCGCGACGGGATGCGAGCAAACAACCGCCTCAACAATCTTCGCTGGGGGTCGAGAAGTAGCAATCATGCTGACAAGAAAGCACACGGAACACAGCAACGCGGCGAACGACACCCTGGTGCGCGTCTCACGGATGTGCAAGTCTTGGCGATCCGAGCAGACCCGCGCAAAAACGCTTCTGCTATCGCCAGAGAGTACGAAGTCACCGCGACTACGATAGGGTATGTACGCTCGCGCAAAACTTGGGTGCATATCTAGCCGAGCTCCGCTACGTCATCGGCGGCCTGCAACACACGCACGGTGTCAGTGCCGATCAGTTCCATTTCGAACGTCTCGTAGGGCTCACCATCAGTCGGTTCGCTCAGCGTGAACTCGGTGTCCTCGGAGATCACGAACGTGTCGAGCAGCGTGCCGTCGCCGTAGAACAACGCGACCAAGTTGCCCGTCGCATCCGGTCCGCGTCGGACCTGCGCGATCGTGTACCAGCCGGGGTAGTTCAGCAGGTACAGCTTCGAGCGCCACCGGTAGGTCATCAACACTTGCGTGTTGCCCTCGAACTCGTAGATCGTGCGCGCGTCGACGTACGCCGGCAGCTCGGGCGGCACCGGCAGCTCGGCGTCGTCGGGCTCGTTGTCATAGTCGAGCACGAGGTACATTTTGTCCTCGACCGGATCGACATAGGCCGCGCTGGCGTGGAACGCCATCTCGACCACGCCGAAGCCGTCCGAGCGCAAGTCGACCGCGTAGCAGCCGCGCGCCGAGCCCGACTCCCAGAACATGAAGTAAATGTCGTTGTGCGCGACGCTGAAGATGCTCGTCGGGTCGAGGGCCTGCCACTGCCGGCGCGTGAAGACGCCCTGCGTGAGGTTGCGCACCTGGCCGATGCCGGCGCACACCATCAGGCCATCCGGCCCGCTGAAGACGACCCCCATGCCGGTGATGTAGGCGAAGCTCAGTTTGCTCGAGGCCGCGTGGGGTACTTCAAATTTTGCCATTGAATACGCCGCAGGGTCGTTGCCGCTGGCGACGTAGAGGAAGCTCTTGGTCCCGATCACCACCGTCGTGTCGATATTGCCGATGCCGACGATGTAGGTATCGGTGTTGAGCCGGTACTCGACCGGCCACGCGTGCGGGTGGTTCTGTGCGCTGAAGCACAGCTGATTGCGCCGGAAGCCGACCATCACGCCGTTCGGCAGCGCGAGGATGCCCTCGAGGTCGCTTGGTGGCAGCGCCCAGTTGTCAGATGCCAGCACCTCGCCGAGTTCGGTGTCGGTGAGCACGTCCACGTAGTCGGCCTGCGCGAGCGGCACCTCGGCGACGAAGCGGAACGCGGTGCCGGTGCTGCCGGTGGCCGCACGGTAGATGCGCTTGGTTGTGATGAAGTAGTCCGCACTCGTGCCGCTCGGGGTGTCGGTCGGCGTCGTCACCGTGACGCTGACGCCATCCGGCCGCAGGATCGTGCTGCTCGGCAGGCTCGGCGCGCTCTCTTCACCGAGGTCGTTCACGAACGTGTAGACGTAGCTCGTCGCGATGTTCGTGATCACCGTGCCGTTCGCGCCCGAGGCCTGCACGAGGATGTTGTCGTACCCGACCGTTTCGAGGTCGTCGCCCTTGGCGTTGATCGGCCCGAAGATCCCGCCGACCGTGAAGACGTTCGTGGTCGTCACGGTCGCGAGCTGCACGCTACCGAGGTACAGCGTCGCGGTCACGGTCTGCGTGCCGTCCGCGTTGCTGACCATCTGCGCGGTGACGGTATACCACGCGAGGAAGTGCCACGAGCCGCCGGGGCCTGATGCGCTGGTGAGCGTCGAGCCATAGCCGTCGTTCAGCGCCGCGCCGGTGCAGATGCGCAAGAGCGGCGCGCCGCCACCCACATCGCCGCCGACGACCACGCGGCATCCGTCGCCAGCGACGCCGCAGCCGACGAGGAAGCCGCAGGTCACGCCCGCCCCCCCGCCGCTCGCCAGGGGGCGCACGTCGAACGAGGTGCGGATCAGCGACGCGCCGGTGGTGCCAAAGTCGCGCGTGATCGCCGCCGGCGCACCGAAGTTGCCCTGCGCCTGCGTCTGGAAGCTCGGCGCCGGGTTACCGAAGGCGTCATCCTGCGTCGTCAGCGATACCGACGACCCGGCGTTGATCTGCGGTGTCGTCGTCCACAGCGCCGTGAGATCGCCGCATTCGTCGAGGATGTCGACTTGGAACGTGGTCGGCGTCGGGTCGATCCCGACTGCCAGCGTCGGCACACTGTCCGGCGGCGGCACGCCGAGCAGGCGCGTCGTGTGCGGCCACGGCTGCGTCGCGGTGCCGTTCGGGATGCCGGTCGCGAGGTCGAGGTTCGTGAAGCGCGGCGCGTCGAGCCCGGTCAGGTAGGTGCGAAACGTGGTGTCGCCCGGCACCGCGCCGCGCGCCACGTCGACCTGCTCGTCCCACGAGAGCCAGAATTGGCCTGCCATCAACGAGATCGTCTTCACCGGGCCGCCATTCGCGAGGCCCTGTGTCATCGAGAACTGCCGGAACGCCGTCAGGTCGCCCGTGTAGAGGCGCGCGTTGACCGCGGCCTGCGCCGCGTTCTCGGGCAGCGCACGAGGGGTGATCAGCGGGACTTCACCTCGGAAAGAATTGACGGCGCGATTCGTCATGAGAGCTTGCGAACAGTGACAGCAATATCAATGACGATAGCTTCACTGTTCTCAAGAATGCTCCAATTGGCGATTATGGTTCTGACCAAATCACCAATAGAAGCCGAGTCCGTGAAACGCATCTCGGTATTGGTCGAGGGGTTGTTCCACACGATTCCCGTAGGTATTAACACGCTCGCCCCTGTAGGCAGGTCGAAAGGTCCGGTTGCGTTCCCTACATCTGAAAATACGAGGAGCAAGGAGGCTTCCGATCCCACTGACGCTGAGGGGGTCGTCTGTACCGTCATTTTCGCTTCGTAGACGCCTTCCGACGAGTACGTGAGTGTTTTCGCAGTGCTGTCCCACGCGGCATCCGGCGATGTTGATACAGATGTCGTGACCCAATTGGAAATGTCTGCGCCAGCGTTCCCGCTGCCACTCAACATGAATGCCAGGGTCGGGCTCGCGCCACCGTCAGGTAACTCTATCGTCGCAACGCCACTACTCCCTGGCGTCACCGAAGTCGCGTTGACGAAATTCAATCCGGACACAGCGGCTTGTACAAGCGAACCATCTGAGTACACGTCAACGGAGCCGCCCCCTTCCGCAGAGACCTCGAGTTTGTTCGCGTTCTCGCCGACGCCTCGCGTCGCCGTAATCCCCTGCGTGAAGTTGACGGTGTCGACAGTCGCATCACCGAGATTCACACCGTCCTGCTGATACTGAGTGTAGTCAGGGAACTCGCCGCTCTCAGCTTGGGCAATGCTCACCGGCGTGATCGTGAATGAAGGCATCGCTCGGTTCCTCAGTAACTGGTCCAGAGACCACCGATACCGCGCGGCGTCACGAACTGGCGTGGCCGCGCACGGCCGGGACCGGTGTTGTACCCGCGCTGTGCCTCGGCCTTGCCGTTGCTGATGCCTGAGCGGAACGTCTTGCCGTACATCACCGCGGCATTTGGATTGCTCCACGGCATGCCGGGCAACATCAGCAGGTACTCAAGCGCGCCGGCTTCGATGTCGTTGCTGTACTTCTGAAGTGGTGCCTGTGGAACGTTCACCGCGCCTTCCTTCGGCGTCACGATTGCCGTCACCACGAGGTCGATAACGGTGCTCGGCGTCGGCCAGATCGCGAACTGCGCCTCGGGCACGTACTGGTACTGCGTTGGCTGTGGGCCGGCAGGAACGTTCGGGCTCCACGTGTTCGAGTCAGTCGGCCCGAGCCCCCACGTCTGCGGGTTGCCACCGGTCGGCGTGAACGTGGCCTGCATCGCGAAGATGCCGATGATGTCGAGGTTCGGGTCATTGCCGAGCGCGTACTGCTCCTGGTTCGCGACCGTGGCGCCCGGGACGTTGATCTTCAACCACTGCGCCTGCTGACAGAACTCGCGATACGCGCGCATGTACGCGTGACGCAGCGTCGTCGTCGGGCACTTTCTCGCTACCTGAGCGACGTTCGCGAGGTAGTCGTTGACGTCGACGAGGTTCATGCACTGGTCCCTGGTTGCGCTGCGACCTTCGGTGACGCGGCGATCTGCGCGTTCGACTTCAAGCCAAGCAGGGAGCCCCACTGCTGCATCGCTGCGGCCGACTTGGTCAGATCCTGGCGCTTCGTGTTCTTCGCGTAGCACTTGCAGAGCACGAACTGCTCGAGCACGGTCTGATAGCTGGCTGGGATGTCGATCTCTTCGGTGTCGTAATTGACCTGCGGCGGCACGGCGCCGCGGTTCAGGTCGATGCTGCCGGTGCCGTCGTTGGGCGGGAACACGACGAAGCGGCGCGGATAACGCGGGTCGTAAGTGAAGTGTTCGACGACAGTTTCCTGCGTCGCTGCAGGCCAGAAGCGGTTCGACTCGTCGAGCAGGCTCTTGTCGACCTGCGTGATGATGCGACCGCCCGTGTTGCGCGGGATGTCGAACAGCGCCACCGTGTCGTCGGGGCACTCCTGCGCCTCACCGGCCGCGGGCGTGAACGGAAGCTCGACCACGTACATGTCGGGCTTCACGAACGCAGTCGCGCGCAAACCCTCGTTGAGGTACTCGAGCAGATCATTCGCCGACCACGTGCGATGCGCGCGGTCCAGCAGGGTGCCGGCGGCGCTGTCGAGGATCGTGGCGGCGAGGATCGGCATGTCAGTTCGGGTCGGTGCCGTCGCCTTCGGCCGCTGCGGCAAGCTCGGCGACGCGCGTGCGCAGCTTCTTCAGCGGCAGCGTGGGATCGAGCACCTGACCGAATTCCTCGAGCGCGAACAGCACGAGATCGTCCGCGGTCGCGGTGCCGATGTCGAAGGCTTCATCCGCCGGGGCCGTGTTCACGACCTTGCGCGGCATGCGCATCATGCCCTTCAGCCAGGCCATGCGCTCGGGAAGCGACGCATCGAGCGAGCCACCGTAGACGCGGTACATCGGATGTACGCGCAAGCGCGGCGTGTTCGGCATCAACCGGCCGTCCTCGACGTGGATCACCATCGGGTTTTCACGGTCCTGCTTCTTCTTGCCGGTGCGCGAGTTGGCATCGGATAGGCGTTGCTCTTGTTCGGCTGTGATCATGGGGGCTCCGTTTGATCAGGTTGGTGGTTGCTTACTTCTTCGCCTTGAGTTTGGCGAACTGCTTCTTGTCGAGATTCTTGTCGGCCTTCGAGCCCTCCTTCATGCCTTTCGGCTCCTTGTCGAAGGGTGACTTCTCGAAGGCCTTCATGGTCTTGGGGACCATGGGCTTCTTCATCGGCATCGCTCGGGCCATTCTCGCGCTCCTTCAGGGTGTAGAAAACCGGCGCCATGAGGCGCCGGATGATAGAGTGGCAACTGCTGTCGGAATCAGGAACCGGCCGGGGTCGTGCCCGGGGTGTAGGCGGGCCGCTTCATCTTCCCGGCCTCGCCGTTCTTCTGGCTCGGGCCAAGGGGCGTATTCGGGTAGCGCGCCTTCGCCTTGCCGGAAGCCTTGGCGTTGTTGCTCGTCACCGTTTCCGGGGCGGTCTTGACCGGGATCGACATCCCGTAGGGGTTCTTCGTTTGCATGAGAATTCTCCTGTTGCGTTTGGGCCGCGACGGACCGGAGCAGAGGCTCCGATCCTACCGGGATCAGCTGACCTTGACCACGGCGGTGCCGACGTAGTTCGGGCCGATGACTTCGTACCCGAACACCATCAGGCCGCGGATGATGTAGCCGAAGTCATTCGGGTTGTCGATCATCTGGCACTCGACGATCTGGCTCGCGAACGTCAAGCCGGCGCTGTGGCCGAACATGATGTACTGAGCCGGGCCGGGCGACGTCTGCTTCAGCAGGTTGCGCGACTGGTACATGGTGAAGCGATCGATTTCGCCCACCTTGCCGTTGCGCACGATCGACACGCCATCGCCAGCCAAGGAGGCGATGCGCAGATCGCTCTTCTTGATGCAGGCGATGAAGGCCGGCGACGCCACCATCCAGCGGCCTTCGTCGCTGACGTTCTGCTCGTCCAGCACGGTACCGCAGTCGACGATGAAGTCGACGATGTTGGCCTTCGTCAGCGCGACCGGGTTGGTCGAGTCTCCGAGGTTGATCGAGTTCGAGTCGGCGCCGGCGGTCGTGCCGCTGTTGTCGGCAGACACCTCGGCCGGGATCGTCTCGAGCATGTCGGCGTCGGCCGCGATGCGCAGCTGGATCGAGCCGTCGTTCGCGAAGACGTCCGCGAGGTCGAGGTCCGACTGCCGCGAGTCGACGGTGCTCAGCGCGACCGCGAAGCTCTTGGCCTGGTCGATCGACAGCGTGACGCTGTTGCTGGTCGGGTACTGCGGGTTCAGGCCGGCGCCGATCACGTAGTCGCTGACCGTCACGTCGGGGATCGTGCGGATGATGACCTGCGCACCGAAGCCCGCGATCTCGCCTTCGTAGTCGGTCGAGGCGATCTCGCCGAAGACGGTGGTCTTGTAGAACTTCTCGACGAGCTTGCCCGAGTAGAGCAGCGGGTCGAAGTTGACGGTGCTGCCGGGGCCGTAGTCGGGGATGCCCGAGGCGCGCGGCACGTTGGCGAAGGCCACGAGACCGGCGCGGCCCATGTAGTCGAACAGCGCGTCGTGCGCCTTCAGCGCGACAGCGCCGAACAGGGCTGCGACGGACGCAGCCACGGTGGTAAGTTTCTTCACGGTTCTTCTCCTGAATCGGGTTGCGTGTTAGTGCCCGCTATCAGCGAGCACCGTTCCGCAGCGCGAGTCGGGCCTCGAACGAAACGCGTTCGGCTTCCTTCACCTTGCCAAGTGCCGAGCGCTTGTAGAAGTCCTTGACTTCCACATCGGTCGGCGCGCCTGCCTGCTGGGCGGGCGACGGAGGAGGGGCGTTGCCGCCCTCGGGGTTGGCGCCGGACCCGCTGGGCGTCATCGGAGGCGGGGGCGGCGCCGACACAGGCGCGGGGGCCGGTGCGAGCGTCGCCTTCCACTTCTTCATCATTCGGGCCGCGCCGATGGCATTGGCCTTCTCGATGTAGACGTTCAGGATGGTCTGACGGACAACCTCGTTTTCGTCCTCTTCCGCGAGCCACGCGCGCCAGCGCTGATCGGCGTCGACTTCGCGCCAGTTCGGAAGCTGCTCGGTGAGAGCATCCTCGAACCCGGTGCGGGCCGCTTCGGCTGCGTTGGTCTGCTGGCGCTGCTGCTGTTCGCGAACGGGCTTGACTGCGGCCTCGATCGTTTCCTGTGCAGTGGCACGAGCAGCCCGCAGCGCCGTCCCGGCCATCACGCGGCACTGCTCTTCACCGTACTGCTCGATCTGAGCCGGGGTGTAGAACTGCGTGAGGTCGATCGCGTCGTCAACTGGCTTCGCCGTGGCTTGGAGAGTGCGAACCTCTTCCTCAAGCCTGGCAATCCGCTGATACAGGGTGTCGCACTCCGTCGCCCGGTCCGTGCGCTCTCGGGTCAGGATGCCTGATGTGACATCGAACCGCTGTTTCCAGTAGCTCGGGTCCGAGTGGCGCGGGTCTGCGGCTGGTGCTGCGGCCTGCGGTTCTGCGGCTGGTGCGGGTGTCGCGGCGGGCTCGGGGGCCGGTGCTGCGTCACTCGTCGGGGTCGGTTCCGGTTCGGCCGGGGCGTTGCGGGCGTCAATGCGGGCCTGGATGGCGGCACTGCGGCGCAACACGGCGCGAGGGAGTTTCGTTTCGTTCGGGGCCGTTGTCGGCTGCATTCAATCTCTCCACGATCCGCGGGTTCGCGCTCTGGCGCGGCGGGGTTCGCAAGGGATGCGGAAAGATCGCGGTTCCCAATGTCAGGCGAAAGCGTCGGAAGCTGTGGGGGCAGCTTGGCGCAACCGCGTTTGTGGCTGGAACAGCGGCGCGGCGAGGTGCTTGGCAAAGCCGTCCAGATGGACCGCCTTGCCCTGCGCGCGGTAGAGGTGCTCCCCTGCCAGCGTGCGAAGCTGCTCGTTCGTGTCGTCGATCTCAGCCTTGATCATGGCCTGAAGCAACTGCCCTTCCGGCGACTTCCCAAGTCGGGCCAGGAATTCAAGCTGTTGTGCAGTCAGACGCATGGTTGCGCGGATTGTGTGCGTAGTGCGTGCTCACGTCAACCGCCGAGCGCCGCCTGCGCGGTGGCGCCGGCCGACTTGCCCGACTTCGCCGCGCCGGCCTCCTGATCGGGGGTGAACGGGTGACCTGCCAGCGCCGCAGTGACGGCCTGCGTCACGATACCACCGATGATGCGCTGGTTCTCGCGCGCCGCCTCGCGCTGGCCGATCATCTGCTCCTTGGCCTGTTCGGCCTGAAGCATCTGCTGCTGTTGCGCCTGCGCGGCCTGCGCCTGGGCGGCCATCTGCTGCTCCACTTCATCCTCGGACGGCACGCAATCGGACACGGGGAGCTCCATCGACTTCGCCACCTCGCGCACGATGTTCGCGATGTACTTCGGCCCGATGACCTGCGCGATGACCGGATTGCCTGTTGCCAACTGCAGGAACTGCGTGCGGCGCTGCTGCGCTGATTCCTTGATGAGAATCGCCGCAGCACCACGCGGCACGACGATGCAGTCGCCCTTGATCGAATGATCCGGGTTGTAGAGCATCTCGTTCGTGAAGCAGTCGCCGATGGTCGGGCTGATCACGTTCAGGTCGATGTTCGAGATCGCGCGGCGCAAGCCCTTCGCGGCGTTGTTCATCAGCATCGACAAGCCGGTGGCCGTGTCGGCGCTGCCGCCGGCGCGCTCGTTGCCGTAGGTGTAGCGCGGGATGCCCGTCGAGTCGTCGGCGCGGATCTCCCACTTCTCGTACGTCGCCATGAGCGACGCGGCGCGGTCGTCGGCCTGGAAGAAGCCGATGCCCGGGTTCACGCCCTGCGTGGGATCGCTCTTGAGCTGCCACAGGCGCCACGGGAAGATAGCCTGCGTGTCCTCGCCGTCTGCGAAGCGGTCAGCATGTACCCACACCATCGGGCCCGATGCCATTGACAGGTTGTCGGCAAGCGCGCACGCGATGCCGTTGCACATCTTCTGTGATGTGGACGCGAGGTCAGGGATGGAGCGACCCCAGAAGGCGCCCGGGATCTCGTCATAGCAAGCCTTGCGGTACGGGCGCTGGTCGAGTGGGTCCGGGTTCATCGCGGCGTACAGGATGTAGCGCCCGCACACGAGCACGTTGCATTCGTAATCCTTGGTCTCTTCGATCTCGGGCTGGCCATTCTTGGCGCGCACGCCCCAGCTCAGTAGCTTCCAGCCCGGCACGCTGCCCCAGTAGCTGAGCGCATCGATCACGCCCGGAGGCGAGAGCCACATGTAGAGCGTCTCCTGCTCGAGCCGTTGGCGCTCGGCCTCGGTCCAGAGCCAGCCCTCGAGGTGGCCGCCCGAATAGTCGCGCAGCGCGAGATCGATCTGCTCGTCCTTGTAGTCGGGCAGGCCCTTCAAGTCCCATAGCTCCTCGCGGCGAAAGCGGATGCGCTCGATGAAGTCGCCTTGCTGCGGGCTGCGCGCGCTCGGCGCCGGGTAGGCGTCGAACGGGGAGACGCGCTCCCACGACTGGTGCGGGTTGTTCGCGACCTTCGGCGTCCAGCTGGCTCCCCACTCGAGCGTCTTGTGGCGCCGGTAGATCGGGCCCTTCAGGATCGCGGCTGGATAGGTCACGAAATCCTCAACGAACTCGTCCATCGCCTGCTCGTACCCGCCCTCGGAGAGTCGGTCGGCGATCTGGCGCTCCATGCGCCCGGCGCGCTTGTGCGCCTCCTTGGTGAGAGCGTCCTCGGCCTCGTCGCGCAGCTTGTCGCCGATCTGGTACGCCAGCGCGCGGAACTCGCCCTGCTCCATCGGGCCAGCGCCCTGCTGCGCGATCTGCTGCATCGCCTGCTGCGCCTGACTCAGCGCCTTCTTGACGATGCCCTCTTTCAATTCGTCGGGCAGGCTCGGGATCGGCGTCGGGTCGACGCCCCACGGCTGCTCGCCCACCGGCAGCACGATCTCGCGAATCCACGCGGACGCAGCGCGGCACTTGGTCTCGGTCAGGTCGGCGAAGACGACGTTCATGCCGCCGCCCTGGCCCTGCAGCGCGGCGATCTCGGCCGGGCTGTACAGGCCGCGCCTGGCGCGCAGGCACTGGAGCAGCTTGATGTCGATCTTCATCTTCGACAGCTTGTTGCGTCCCCACGCGGCGCGGACGTGGCTGGCGAGTGCCGAGAGCGAGCCGGTCTCGTTGATCGTCGTGGTTTCGGGCGCCACCTCGGCGTCACGCTGGAGCAACTGCTGCAGGCCGAGCGTGCGAACGAGGGGGTTGCTGCGGACGGACGCGACGGGAGGCGCTAGGGATTGCTGCGGCATGCGGTGGTCACCTGTAGGGGGTGGCGCATGGCAGTGGGCCGATTGCGGCGGGTGGGCGGATTATGCCGCGGGCTATCGCGACCACACAACGCGGCGCTTCTCGACGCGCTTCGCGCGCACCGGCGACACATCCACGCCGGCCGCGACTGCGAACATGCGCAGCGCGTCGGCGCCGTGACTTGCGATGTCGTGCTCGGGCAGCTTGGAATACTGCCCGGTGTCGGGGTTGATGTGGTAGCGGTAGTGACGCAGCGTTTGCAGGAAGTCGGCGCAGTTCACCTCATCGAACGACATGCGCGAGAACATCGTGCGCGCGGCGTTGATGCCATCCTGGATGCTCAGGTTCGGGACGATCTTCACGTTTCGGCGCGCGGCCAGCATCATCGCCTCGACACTGGTGCCGCTCTTGATGTCCTTCGAGCGCGCGTCGTGAGGAAGCCAGTCGACGCCGTATAGATAGTTCTTCGCTTGGAGCATCAGCAGGTAGTCGGCCACGGTCTTGTGGCGGTCCGCGTGGTAGTCCACGATCCGGTACTCGTAGGGAAAGAACTGCACGAACAAGATCGCCGTGAGGTCAGACCAGCCGATGTCCCAAAACGTGTGCACCGGCCTCGCGCGATCGACCGGCACCTTGGCGATTCGCCCCTCTTCCATCGCGTCGCGCAGTTCACGCGCATAGATCGCGCCCTCGACCGCGTGCCGGCAGTGGCCCTCCCACACGTTCATGTAGGCATCGTAGTCCTTGGCTCTGAGGTGCTCCTTCTCGGCCCGGAGCACATCCGGAAACCAGGGGTTGTCGGCCCAGTTGAGTTTACGCACGACCGCATTTGGTGGCGGGTCGGAGATGAACCGCCGGTACGTCTCGTCCGTGTCCATGTCCGGATTCAGCGTCAGCCAGATCTCGGAGTCGTCGCGTCGGACTGTTGGGATCAGGATCTCCCAGCTCCCCTTACTCACGAACTGCGCCTCTTCGACCCACACAATGGTGATGCCTTCCATGCTCTTGAGCTTGGTCGCGTTGTGCCGCAGGCCGTCGAACATGAACTCGGTGCCGTTCGCGCCGCGGATCACCGTCTGCTGGATGTCGTAGAACGCCTCAAGGCCCAGCTCGGACACCTGATCGGACAGCAGTTTGTGCACCGAGTCGCGGATTGAGTTCTGGAACTCGCGACAGCACAGGATGCGGTGCTGCTTCTGTGCCCCGAGCAATAGGAGCGCACGGGCAACAGACTGGCTCTTGCCGCCTCCGCGGCCTCCGTAGAGCACCTTGTAACGTGCTGGCCTGAAGAGAAAATCGAGCTTGGCGGGGAACTCGTGCGCCACGCGTTGCGCTGGTGGTCGCTCGGTCAGGATCACCCTAGGTCACGCTCACCGTCACCGACGATCGCGGGCGTCTCCGTGCTGCGGAACACGATCACGTGTTCGACCTGCCCCTGCACTGGGCCACCATTGGCACCGACCACTTCCGTGCGCGCCAGCTTGGGGATGTGGAACTCGATCACATCCATCATGCAGCGCCAGGCCTTGTCGGGGCCTTGGGTCTTCGCGATCTCGTCGAGCCATTTCTGCATGCGTGGCACGTTGTTGTCAACGAGATCGGCAATCGCGCGTCGCGCATTGACCGTGGTTCGGTTGGGTGTCCCTTTGGGGCGACCCATGCCAGGCTTTGGCGGCCCATTCGGGGTTGTGACTACTCCGCGCGGCATTGAAGTTCTCCTCGGGTCAGGCCGGTGGAGTCGGCCGCAGCCACATCCACGGGCGGGACGCCTCAGGCTTCAGCAACTCGTGCAGCGTTTGATCCAGATCACGCGACCGCAGCGTCGGTTCAGCGTCCGCGGGCTTTGGGCGCCAGTCCGCCGGCCGCGCGCTGAAGCACTTCGCGTCGTCGTGGTTCGCCTTGCGGCACCAGTGGCACCACATGGTTAGAACGCTGCGATGCGCTCGGCCAAGACGTCGGAGAACTGCACCATGATCCCTGACTGGCGCACCAAGCGTTCCTGCTCGGCTTCGGGCAGCGCCTCGAAGGTCGGCGAAGCGAGGAAAGCCGTCAGCCGATCAAGCTTCGCTTCATTGTCTGCGCGTTCGTCGATAACGCGTTGTTGGTGTGGTTGCATCAGCGTTGTCCTTTTGGGCGTAGACCGGGGAACAGCAGGCCGAGCCCTTGCGGCTGCTGGATCGCGAAGGCGAGCGCCAGCTCGTGCGCGGTACGCTGCTTGCGCGCTTTGACCTTATCGCCTTGGGCCAGCGCGACGCGCACCTCGGCGAAGGCTCGTGCCTCCACGGCGGTGGCTTGGCGCGGGATCATCTCGCCCACCTCACGGTCGACGACACTGGCGAGCCCCAATCGGTTCACCGCGTCCACGTGCTCGGCTCGCTGGGCGCGACGTAGGCCTTCCCCGTCACCTTGTCGTACAGCTTGCCCGTGAGCGGGTCGCACACCGGGCCGGGCGCCGGGTAGCTGCGGTCCTTCACCCTGAGCTGAGCCACAGGCGCCGCGTCAATCACCTGACGGCTGCGGCGTGCGCCTTGCATCTCGCTCTCGCTCAGGCAGGGGCTCACGCCGGTGGCCTGGTTGCGGAAGCGCTGCGCGTTCGCGTCGTTCAGGAACGCACCGTCGAAAGTGCTGGTCGGGTCGGCTTTCATCATCTTCCTTTCACTGAATCGGCGAAGCGTACAGCGCCTCGCGTCGCTTGCTGTTCCAGTCGCTGATGATCTTCTGCACCGCGGCTACCAAGCTCGGCATATTCGTACGCTCAAGGTCGTCGATGCGCTGCTCATCGAGCATCGCCTGTACGAGCTTGACCACATACTGCTTGGCCGCCTCGAGCGTGTCCTGAATCGGGGCCTGCGAGCGCCACGCGACGCTCTTGCGCGTACAGCTCGGGAACTCGACGACGAAACCGCCGACTTCCGGGTCGTTTGTTGCGCTTTCTGCGGGGAATAGCTTCGCCATGCTCGCGACTGTAGCGGAAAACACATCCAACGCTTATTGAATATTGGGGATTGAGCCGCTTTGTCGCGCTCGCTGCGCCATCTTTTCCACATCCGCGGCCATCAGCCGTTCGGCGTTCTCTACCGCCCACTCCGCCATCTCGTCCTGGGCCTCGAAGTCGGGCTCAGCACGGGGGGCTTCCATGACTTCGGGGTGGTTCATTCACAGAATGTAACAGCGGCGTTGGCTGTTGCTAGATGGATGAGGCAGTGAGCTCATGTGCGGAGTTCAGAGCCTTCCGGCTTCTTTCGAGTTCGATCGCGGCTCGGTCTAGCGCTGCTGCGACGGCTTCGGTGGCTGGCCTGATGGGCAAGTGCGTTGCACCGCGCTTGCGCAGCTTCATGGCCTGGTTGCGCAGCTCGGTGGCCTGCTGGGCAAGTTCGTGGTCTGCCCACTGTCGGCATTCTTCTGTGAGCATCATGGCGTCACGCCACGCCAGACAAAATCACCCTTGTCCTCGCGGATCGCTGGCTCGTCATCAACGCATGGGCATTCGTAGCCGCTCAGGTGGTCAGCCACCGGGCGCCAGAAGTTGCGTACTTTGCCGCTCGGGGCGTGGTTGTCTTCCTTCGCGTCCGACAGATCGAATTGCGCCAGCACCCATGTCGCATCAGCCGATGAGCAGCGCTCGCCCATCATGCTCATGCTGACGTGGTACTCGGGACCGAGATCTGGTTGTCCGGGATCACGCACGACCTCAACGGCCGATAGCACGAACAGGCCGCTCTTGTGCTCCCATGCCTTAATTGGATAGCCCATCGCCGCAAGGTCTGGCGGCCATGGCCGCCATTTCGCGTGTGACCAGCCTTCGCCTGTTGGCGCCTTCGGTTGGATGATGTCCATGGTCTTCCCCGGATTCGTTTGAGAGGCACGCCACAGAGTTGAGGCGATTTGTATCGGTCGTGCTCGAAGAGCTAAGACCAGTTAGAGCAGTGTCCACGACGTTTTTTCAAACAGCGAGGTTCGCATGCGATTTCGGAATGCCACACCCATGAGCGGCGTGCCTGATGCCCGCAAAAATATCACTTGACGCCTTCACTGCAGTCGGGAATAGCTTGCACGCCAGCGCTGAACGTGCGTGTGTTCCACATCCGCATGGCGCTCTCTGGGTTGGGCGATGCCGGGCCGTAGCAGCCACACATGAAGCAAGCCACCATGTGCAGGCCTGCTTCTTCATGCGCGGCCGCGTCCAGACCACCGCAGAACGGGCACGGCAGGATGTCGGTCACGGCGGCCCCTTCTCCAAGAACCGGTACAGCGCCCGGATCGCCTTCTGGTTCGTCGGCACCGGCATGCCCACGGCCCGGCGTGGCCCGAGCACGTGCTCGACTGCTGCGGCCGCGCTGTTCGCCGCCAGGCTGGCGCTGTTCTGGCGCTGCACGCCGTCTTCGTCGACCCAGTAGCCACAAGCGTAGGGGATCGGTGGCCGGGTGACGCTGGTGCGGCGCCAGACGAAGCGGATGCCGTTCAGGGTGTGCGGCTTCAGCGACAGGCCCAGCGTGCGCGCGCCGCCGCGCTTCTTCGGAATGGCGGCGCTGCTCATGTGGGTTCACCGCCTTCGGAATCGGCCGGCGCGTCCTTGTAGTGGCGCTCGAACGCGGTGTCGTCCGGGTAGGCCGGATTTATGTGCTTGTAGAAGTGGCTCCCCTGCGACTCGGCCGCGAGGAACGCCGCGTACTGCTCTGGCGAGAAGTTCGGGTAGTGGTACGTGACCTTCTGGTGGTTCGACTTGAACTCGAGCGCCAGGGTGCCGTTCTCGTAGCCGTGAGCGTGCAACTGGCTGCTGTCGGCCAGGGTCATCGGGATTGTGGATGGCATGTCTTTCTCCTTGGGTTTGAATTGAGGGTGGGATGGGCCGGACGTTACCCCGGCGATGTGTTCGCAGTCTGGCCCTTGCGGGCTCTCAGGTCTGCTCGGCCACCTACCTGCCTTGCCGCCGCAGATTTTCCGAGCCGGCGGGCTCTTGCGTGTCTCCGAATCTCCACGCCGCCATCCCCTTGAAATCAGTTGCCGACCGGCTCTGCGCCCAGCGTCTCGCCGCCGATCATCGTGACCGGACCGGGATGGGCCTGTGCCTTGGCAGCCTGGTCTGTCTTCACGTGGTAGTCCATCCATGATGCCTCGCCGGGCTGGGCTTCCTCCGGCTTCTGGTGCAGCCGGATGCTGGTCTTGCCAGGCACGTCGTAGCCGTACTCGTTCTTGACCGCGAGATTGACCATCGTGTCGGAGTAGACGTAGCAGATGCCGGCGTCGAATGGCTGGGTGCCGTCGATGCTGCGCTCAATGGCCAGAGGGTGATACCAGACCCGGCGGCCGATCGTGGGGATGTTCAATGCGTTCTCCTTGAGTTGCCGCGCAGATGGGCGCGCGGCGGGCCCGTCACTTCTTCGCACCCTTGCGCGCTGCCAGCGCTGCCTTGGTCTTGAACGGCACGACCTTCTTGCTGGCGGCCTTCTTCGCCGCAGTCGGGAACCTGGCCGCACGCTCGGCGTCGCGCAGCTGCTTCGCGGTCGCCGGTTTGCTGTCCTCGGCCAGCGCCTGCTCGGGTGACTTCGCACCGGTATCGTCGGCGCTGAACATGTCCGGTGCGCCCGGGTGATCTTTCTTGAAAGCCGCAGCGGTGCCATCGATCGCCTCGGCAGGTTTCTCTGGCGCGGTCAGCGTGAACAGGATCTCTTGGCTCAGGTGCGAGCACAGCAGCCCGGCCTCGGTGGCGTCGATGTCGTTCGATCCAATGCTGAACATCAGCTCGATACTGCCGCCTTCCATCGGCACGCATCGCAACTTCGAGACCTTGCATCCGCCGATCTTGATTGGGTCTTTGTCGTCTATGCCATGGTCGACAGAAAGCGTCCAGCCTTCGTATGAATCCTTGATCTTCACCTCGTCGATGCGGCTTGATCGCAGCAGCGGCGTGGATGTCTCGACGCCTGGCAGGTTGTCCTGGTCGGGCACGACCGTATAGAGCGCGTGGCGCAACGTCGGATGGATTCGATCCAGCAGCGTGTTCGGACCTTTGATCTTGATCCCTAGGCTGATCGCGAAAACGCGATCTTCTCCATGGACCTCTGTGCGTGGTGTGACGCTCGTCAAATTGGCTTGTTGTTGATGAAATTCAAACATCGCGCGTTTCCTTTTTCACTTGTGGGAGTAGGTGTTTCCATGTGACGCCGCGTCGGATATCGCAGATGGTTCCGCGGGACACGCCATAGGCATCTGCGATCGATTGTTGAGTGCGCGAGTCTTTTCGGATAGCCAGCACCTGCTCGTCCGTGAAGATTGCCAAGTAGTGCGCTTCCCCGATGACGCGCGGCTTGAGGCCTCCCCTCCCCGCGACTTTGTGCGCGGCTTCGCACGCCCGGTGGGTAGCGTTCTTCCTGGTGCATCGCATATTCTCTGGCGCGTCATAGGCTTTGCAGAACTGACACTTGCGCCACCCGTAATTTCCGCACGCGTCGAAAGCGCGTTGCCGCTGATGCAAGAGCTTGTGATACGCGGCACTTGGGCAAATGACGAGGTTGTCTGGCGAATTGTTGAACGGGTTTTCGTCGACGTGATGTACCTCGGTTCCTTTTGGCAGCCGACCTCCGACAGCCTTCTCGGCGATCAGAATGTGTGGCGAGACTCGCTCTCCTTCTCGGGTTACCAATAGCGGACGATTACGTGACATCAGACGTGATCCTTAGATTGAATTTCAACGGTGACACCAAGCGATGCTGCCATCGCCAAGAGGGCATCGATGTAGTCCGTTTTTTCGCGACGGTCAAGGTGCTCGGTGGACATGTTGAGCTCGCGGTCTCCCTTTGGCGTGATCCGCCATTTCTGTACGCCGCGTGTCGTTTGCTCAGGTAGTAGTTCCCGTTTCGAATGCTCGGCCCAAGTCTCCGCGTCGAACTGTCGACCAGCAATCCATGCCTGTTCGGCGATCTGACCCAGGACGATCCAGATGAGCGCACGCTGCGCATCGCTGGCCTTTGGGCGGTGCACACGAATCGTCGCCTCAAGCGGCTCACCATGCTCAATCGCAGCTGGAGCGTTCAGCTTCAGAAATGCAATCAAGCGCTGCGCGTCCTCGGCGCTACGGATCACGAAGGTGCGCGCCAGCTGGCTCATGCCCACTGCTCCGGGAAGTGCGAAACGTCAGGAACCGGCACGCCGGCCGGCCACAGCTGGCGTTCGACCAGCTGGTGCACCGTGACCTTGTGCGCGAGCCACCATGCCCGCTGCTTCTCGGCCTCGGTGTACTCCTTGCCCTGGTCCAGTTCGCGGTGGCATTCATCGCAGCCCGCGGCGATGCGGTTGTCGTCAGCCTTCACGCTCTTGCCTTTGCCGTGGATGGCCCAGTTCGAGTGACAGGCCATCACGCCGCGAATCTGCCAGCAGAAGTTGCAGCGGTCCAGCAGGCGCACATTGTCCAGCAGCACGCGGCTGCGAACGTACTCGTGCTTGGGCAACGGCACCACCGCCTTTGCCCGCTGGTCCGCAATGCGCACAGCTGGTGCTCTCGGTGCACTGGGAGCGGTTCCCTCGTACTGGCGTGCTGGGCGCAGGGGAGGGGCTTTGCGCTTGATTGGAACGCGCTTCACGTCAAGACCTCGCGCCGCTGATCGAAGTGA
>Ga0307509_10000748_pt1 | contig 55703 bp, 56 predicted proteins | sample 10_EM_MG_FD_202245 | JGI IMG/M metagenome (GOLD analysis project Ga0307509, IMG submission 202245) | Populus trichocarpa ectomycorrhiza microbial communities from riparian zone in the Pacific Northwest, United States - 10_EM | ecosystem: Host-associated > Plants > Roots > Unclassified | place...
AAATACTACTCGGGCGAGAAGATGTCAACCCGGACAAGCCAGATAATCACGATCGAACACCGCTCTCGTTCGCCGCCGCCTCGTATGGAGGTGAGGGAGTGGTGGAAATGCTACTCGGGCGAGAAGAGGTCAACCCGGACAAGCCAGATAATGACGGCCTAACACCGCTTGCGTTTGCCGCTCAGAATGGACGTGAGGGTGTGGTGAAAATGCTACTCGGGCGAGGAGAGGTCAACCCAGAAAAGCCTGATAATGAAGGCCGAACACCGCTTACGTTTGCCGCTGAGTATGGACATGCGGAAGTGGTGCAAATACTACTCGGGCGGGAAGAGGTCAACCTGGACAAGCCAGATAATAAAGGCCGAACACCACTTGCGTTTGCCGCCTGGTATGGACACGAGGGAGTGGTGAAAATATTACTCGGGCGGGAAGATGTCAACCCGGACAGGCCAGATAATGACGGCAGAACACCGCTCATGCATACTGCTTGGGAAGGCCATGAAGGAGTGGTGAAAATACTACTCGGGGAGGAAGAGGTCAACCCGGACAAACCAGATAATGCTGGTCGGACACCGCTCTCGTTTGCCGCTCAGCATGGACGTGAGGAGGTGGTGAAAATACTACTCGGACAGGGAGAGGTCGATCCCGACAAGCCAGATAACGCCGGCCAAACACCGCTCTCGTTTGCCGCTGAGAATGGACGTGAGGGAGTGGTGAAAATACTACTCGGGCGAGAAGATGTCAACCCGGACAAGCCAGATAATCACGATCGAACACCGCTCTCGTTCGCCGCCGCCTCGTATGGAGGTGAGGGAGTGGTGGAAATGCTACTCGGGCGAGAAGATGTCAACCCGGACAAGTCAGATAATGCCGGCCGAACACCGCTCTCGTTTGCCGCTCAGCATGGACGTGGTGAGATGGTGAAAATACTACTCGGACAGGGAGAGGTCGATCCCGACAAGCCAGATAATGCCGGCCAAACACCGCTCTCGTATGCTGCTCTGTGCGGACGTGAAGGAGTGGTGAGCATACTACTCAGACGGCAAGAGGTCAATCCCAACCAGTCAGATAATGACCACCAAACACCGCTCTGGTATGCCGCTTGGGCTGGGCATGAGAGAGTAGTAGCTTTGCTACAGTCTCGCAAAGCGGTAACCCCCAGTACGATTTAACTCCTGGGAAACACCGCCTCGTGGAAGCAGCCGCCCCTCCCTTTTCGGAGCCTGTTACTCACGATGTATGGAGAGCGCCTTGGACATCGCCCTCTGTCAATCGAGGAAAATGACACACTCTCCTGCCTCTCTTTTGGTGATTTTGTTTCCCAGTCCTGTGAGGATTCATGAGTTTCCGTTTACTAAGTTCCATAGAGCCCCCCTCGTGGGGGCGGAGGGGCTTTCTATTATAGTTTCCAAATTTCACCCTATCATATTTAATTTTTGACCGCATGTCGTTGCTCTCTTGTGTAGTTTTTTCTTCCTTTTCTTCATTCCCTCCCCGCTGAGCAATAGATAAACTGCACAAGGTTTCCTTAGATAAAAACAAATATAGTGTACGATAGTGAAGGATTCTTGAGATGGCTATCAATAGACCGTACCCACGATAGAGGATTGGCTACCATAAATGATATGGCCCAACGAACCTACGATAACACACTCAGCCTGTCAATGTTAGCCTCCCCCGCTATAGACACTGGCACGGAGGGTAGGGAGAACTTAGTGTACACCCTTCTCATCTCATGCATTAGCCTCACTCGCCCCGTGATCAAATTCATAGCACGAAACATACCAGTAGAGGAACTGCCAAGAAGATATACCGTAACCCAGCAGGTATCGACAAACTACAAATGACTCCCGCGAAGAAGCTGCCCCAGCACCCCCCCCCCCCCAGACAGCCAACACCCCAACGTCATGCTCTGCGAGATCGGCGACAGACACCTCCGGCCGACGTGCCCAAAGACTACTGTACACAGGATAACAGAGCTCCTTCCTAATCACTATGTGGAACAGTCCAAGGAAAATTAAGGTGAAGTCTTCAACTCCCATACTAGTGAGGATTCCCTCATACAAGTTAGTAGAAGAGGGATTAAGGGAACCCAAACAAGGGTGTACACGGCTCCAACCTACTAGTGCCCCAGCGGACTGAATGATTGTGGGAAGATGGGAAGAATGGTTCTTTCGTCTTTCTTTTTTTTCTTCTCCTTCGCTTTCGGTATGATATCATGTGAATTTTGGTTGCTTTTTTTAGAATGAGTGCTGTGTTATGGTATCCGGACTACAACGCGAATTAAGTTACAGGCCTAGCTTGCTGGCTAGTGTATGTGCGGCTGAGGTGCTGTTGCCCGTCGGGGCTGGGATCGGGAGGGCGGGGGGGGGCATTGGGGTCGTGTTTTTTATTCTCCATAGCTGTACCTCCAGTCGAGTGATATTTTATGAACCCGTCGGCCTAAGGCATGCCGAAGCCAGATCGTACAATCTGAAATTCACATACTACTTTCTGGGACCAGCCTTGCGACAATAGATCGTTGAGTGGGTCGTACCAGTACATTATTCCCTCAGCTGCTTACCTCGCACTCTAGTCCTTCAGAGTAGTGCAGTACAGAACGGTACCAACTCCCGGTGAGTGTAAAAATTCGGGGGAAAAAAATGACCTCCTGTTCACAGGTACACAAACTACGCTATTGATCACCTACAAGTAAACCGACTCCTCTGCCAGTGCCGGTACAGTACAGTATTATACCTCGATCACAGCGCTCCCATCATAACAGCCTATATCATAGGTTAGGATCACCTTTTCAGAAGTATCACAGCTTAGCCCACACAAGACAGGTAACTGCACGGCTGTGATATAAATAAAAATGTCAGCCACTTCACGTGGCATGATCACTACTACCAAACCCATATTTGGCCACAGTGCTCTCTCGCTAAGGTAAAAACACAGAATATTCCAATCCTAGCACCGCAGAGCCCCGTTAGTCGGTCCAGAATCCCCATTCCGGACAAAACCAACTAACAAAAAAAAAATGCAATTCTGTAACCAGTGTGATACTGTTATAATAAATAACTTGTGTCTATGTGCCGTGCCAGTGCAGTACTAAAATGCTCCTGTCCGGTAAGGAAGGGCATAATACTCGTAGAGCAGAGCAAGGAAGATAGTATTCGTCGGGGCTTCTCCTCCCCTAAGACCAACCTACTCCAGTAACCGCCCTTGTCTTCCTTGCGGATATTATACAAGGGTCCGGTACAGTAAGGAGTTATGGCACGTTATTCAAGGTTAGCCGGCCAAATATATCCCTGTTTATTCTGTTCCGGTTAATAGGCTCCTACCCTTGTACTTGGACTTGAGTAAATGGTTGGATAAATTGGATATCTTGGCGTATGATACGGTATGAACTCATTGTGGAAATATTGTGCTGGTATGTAAGTTACCCACGATAGAAGACTGGTTACCATAAATGATATGGTCCAACCAACCTGCCATAAGACACTTACCAGATCCATGCTGGCCACCCCGGTTATTAGCATAAGCGAGGGGAGCTTAGTGTGCAGCCCCCTCATATCACGCATTAGCCTCACTCGCCCCACGATCAATTTCACAACACGAAACATACTAGTAGAGAAACCACCAAAAAGATATGCTCTAGCAGGTATCCAGAGACAACAGGACTCCCGGGCAGAAGCTGCCCCAGGACCCCCAACAACCAACACCCCAACGCCATGCCCTGCAAGATCGGCGGTAGGCACCTCTGGGCGACGTGCCCAAAATCTACACAGCATAACGGAGCTCTTTCCTAATCGCTAAGTTAAGTTATGTGAACGGGTTAAGGAAAAGAAAGGAGTTCTTCAACTCTCAATCTAGGAATGCCCCCATACAAGTTAGCGAAAGAGGGGTTAAGGAACCCACAAGGGTGTTGGCCTCCATCTGCTAGTGGACTGGCGGAGTGTGAGAAAGTGGGATGAATGGTTCTTTCCTCTTTCTTTTCTCTTCGTTTTTGGCATGATATCATATGAATCGGGTTTGGATTAAGTGCCGTGTTATGGTATTTAGACTGCGATGCGAATCAAGTTACAGCCCAAGCAGGCTAGCACACATGCAGCCAAGGTACTGTTGCCCGTCGAGGCGAGGCGAGGCCCGGGGAATTGATGTTGTGTTTTCATGTCGGAAGTATTACTTCAATGTGATGTGGGGTACGGATATGTTCGCCCAGTGGCCAGGCTACTTGGGGCATGAGGAACTAGGAGACGACTGGAGTCATATTGGTGTATATCCATACTACAGACTGCTATAAGTACGGCAGTCTCAGGCGCGTCTATAGACGAATAAGCAAGAAAGCAACTATCTCCCTCTTTCTCTCATTGATCCGTCTCATTACTTTTCGCTTCCACTCCGGCCTCTTCTGTGTGACTTCCTACACTTCATCTCGTCTGTTGAAAACTGCAGTTCTATGGCCGCACTTGGTGCGGGATGTGCCAGCTCTCTCTGCCCGCAATGGCCGCAGTGGTATACGTACCCACTCGCGAGAGGACGCGTCAGCCTGTATTTTTGTTTCCACCCTGTTGTTTCCACCTTTCTTCTTATCTTCTCACACGACACAACCTTTGCTCCTGTACACAACTTTCCTCCTAACTTTCCTTTCATCAACTTAACACAATCAATCAACGATCTTCATCTCCATTGAAGCGGTTCCACTCCACTGCGTAGAATCCCAACCGTAAATCATTTCCGTTACAACCACTATTTGTTGGAAACTGTAATCACGGGTGTGCTCTCTTCTTGTATGTTGCTGTAGTTACAAGTGATACGTCATGACTACCTATGTCACCCTCCCCTTTCCCTTCTCCGAATCTTAGCATCTCTTCTGTCTTCCTCTTTCGTCTTGTTTTCTTCTTTCCTTTACTTACTTAATTCTCTTCTTACTCAACAAGCAATATAAGTCTTTCGCTATCTTCGGTGACCACTCTCCTTTGAACCTGTGAAGCGTCTCGCTTCCACTCCTTCCGATCAGATAGCTCTCAACACTATTTGCAACATCGTCCGCCCCCCCCCCGAGTGATATTTTATGAACCCATTTGGGTCCGGTATGCCCAAGCCAGACCAAAGCCAAACTCCGGCTCTCCAAGGTGAGAGTAATCAGAAAGTGATTTGAACTTCCAGGCCGGCTTGTCTACTAGGAAGCACTACTTGTGATAGAGCTTTTGGTTTCGACAAATCCACCCTCCCTTGGGGTGGATGAAGATGTTGGATTGCCTATAGGGCATGCGGTTAGGCGGTTAGGCGGATATGCATGTTAGCTGATATGCGGCCAGGAGAGATACAGTTATAGGGCATGTCGCATTGTGGTTTCCGGTGGTTAGGCGCTTCGTCGTGGGTTGTTCTCACATCTTATTCCGCTCGGCATAGGATATACCTTTCATGGTTTTGTAGATGTCATAGGGCATGAGGTATCGGGTATTTGGTTTCATTGTTTCTTTCATACCCTATGTTACTAGGCATATGGGAGTTGGCGCACTGGCATGGCACAGGCTTTAGGAGCACGGGGGATGAAGGGAGATCAGGATAGTTCCAGACTGCGTGAACTTCCTTAGAGAATTTGTTGCATTTCGGGAGTGTCAGGTTGTTGTTAGTTAGACGGAGAGATATATCTCCTAGCCTGTCCTTAGCTAGGGAGAGAGTAGCCATCCAGACGACTGTTTCTCCATCACCCACCGCTCCACTTAGAGTCTTTTGCGATTGCACAGTTGTTCCTTTTCTTCGTGCTTTCCTTGAGGCTTCATCAGAAGATTGGGTGGTTGACTGCCATCGCGGGGAGTTATTTACACTGTGATGATACACCACACAGTGTGCTTATACCACGTTCGGCTGTGTCTATAATGAGCGGAAAGCAGGACACCCGGTATACCTTTATAGAATATTCCATCGTTGCGAGAAAGAGCTTTCAAATTTCCGGACAAGTCAGATAGAACTTTAGAGAGTAACTTAGCCTCAAGTTGGCTGGCGCTTCAGTCATGTGGTTTCTCACGAGCTCAAAAGAGGTTATGATGGGAGCCTAGGTGGCCGGTGATCCCGAAACATTGTTTTGGGATTTAGCCGATCCCGCGGTCGTGAAGGAGAAATCAATGCGAGAAACGTACTCCTAATTGCGATATTGGGTGGGAATCACTGGGGGTCCATTATGAAGACTATCGCAGTTTTGTAACCCAAATAAATCGTCATCGCTCGCGCTCAGTTAAACACCCGCGACCCGCAGGGGCACCAGATTTTGATGAGAGAAAGGGTGACTTTGGTCTGTGATTCGAGTGGTCATGGATAGTCGGAGTGCTTCGGCCCTCAGAGCCGGGAATCCTTGTATATTTAAGGTTAAACCCACGATTACGACCTGAGAAATAATGTTTGCGGCCTCCACTAAGGATTGCTTCCGCAGCGCCAGTCACCTATGATCCCGTTGTCTATATATAGATCTAGTTGGGCTTGTGCGACCGCCAGCACTTGGAAGTTTGTGTAGACTGCCGTTTGTTCGGTACGACACTTTTGTTCTGTATTCTCTGGTGTATCTGCAACGCTGCTTTAAGGCCAAAGGACCCCCGCTTTTCCTTATTATACCGGGGCCCCGCTTTCCCCCAGCTCCCAAGTCCCACCGACCGACCATACTCAACAACCCCCGGTCTATAACAGCGCAAGTCGCAAAAAGCGAAAGATGTCTCAATATAACATCAATAATAGCACCAACCTCTCCAATAATACGGACTCGTTTAACGTACGTGTACACGTACAGAATAACTATGTTGTTGCCGACGATAGGTCTCAACTCTTGACCTGGTTATCCCCCCTCGAGCCCAGGCTACGCCATCGGGACATCCAAGGGCGCCGCGTCGACAATGTGGGAGAGTGGCTTTTGCAAACTGAAGAATTCAGAACCTGGCATGACAGGAGTGAGGAAGGTGAAGGTGATAAGGCAGTCTTGTTTTGCTATGGAGGCCCAGGAGTCGGCAAAACATTTATCAGGTAACGAGAATTGTTCTGAGAAAACAGAAGAAAGAGCGTCATTGCTAACAAGCCACGATGTCAGTTCGCTGGTAGTGGACAGGTTGGGCGACCAGGCAAGAGGACAAAACACAGCTGTTACGTGTTTCTACTTGGATTTTGCAGCGCGAAAGGAGCAGTCTGTGGTCAGTATTCTGGGTTCCTTACTGAGACAGGCCATCGGCGGAATGGAAAAGGTTCCAGAGGAAATATCACGGGCCTTCCAAGAGCAGAAAAATATCATTGGTGGGCGAGAACCGCGACTCCCGGATATAGTGAAGATGCTGCAGACGATCACGTCCTCACTGCCAACATTTGTATGTATTGATGCTTTAGACGAGTGTGCAACGACCCATCGAATCAAGCTCCTTAATTCGCTAAAACAAATCCTCGAAACATCCCCGCGCACCCGAATATTCATTATCGGAAGGCCTCATGTTCGGGTCGAGATCGAGAAGCGCCTCGCCGGACGAGTGATATGTGTGTCGATAGGCCCCAGCAAAGATGATATCACGGAATACCTTCGTCTTAGACTAGACGAGGACGAAGCTCCGGATGCCATGGATGAGAGTCTAGAGGCCGAAATTCTGGAGAAGATTCTCGAAAATATGTCAGAAATGTACGTATGGGTAACGGCACTAGGAATCCCACTACACACAATCCGCTAATAGATATTCATTTAGGTTCCTATTGGTCTCCTTAAACATCGATTCAATTTTACACGAATCAACAATATCCCGGAGACGAGAAAAGCTAAGCAAAATGACGGGTGGGTTGGCATTGGGGGATGTTTATGGTGCGACTATCGAGCGGATAAAGGCGCAGGATGGGGACAGATCGAGACTTGGGATGACTGCGCTGATGTGGATCAGCCATGCGGAACGGCCACTACAGGCGGATGAGCTCTGCCATGCCCTAGCAGTCGAGCTAGGCTCCACGGATTTCGATGCCGGCAACATCCCTTCGATGTCAACATTAGTGAGCTGCTGTCAAGGCCTTATTACCGTAGATAAGGAGGCATCAACTGTGCGATTGATCCACTTTACTCTTCAGGAGTATCTTTCCACTCATCCCGATATATTCAGTAGCCCTCGCTCCGCAATGGCCGATATCTGCTTGACCTATCTAAATTCCAAACAGGTCAAAGCCGTTTCAACTGCTCCTTCTCCTGATATTCGGAACGCACCATTTCTAAAATATTGTTCCGTATACTGGGGAGTGCATGCGAAAAGGGAGTTCTCGGACTGCGGGAGGTCACTTGCACTGGAGTTACTAAAGGAGCCTTACGGCCAGATATCGACCAAATTTCTTTTAGCCCAAGTAAAAAACTTCCCTTTTTGGCGTTTTTCTACCCCCTCTCCGTTCAGTGGACTACACTGCGCGTCGTTCTTCGGAATTGTTGAGGTTGTAGCTGGCTTAATAGAGATGGGGTGTTGTAATATCAACGAAGAAGGTTTTTCGGGTGGTGGACCGCTTGCATGGGCCGCTCATAATGGACATGAGGAAGTGGTGAAAGTACTACTCGCGCAGGAAAATATCAGTCCCGACAAGCCAGATAATGATGGCCGAACACCGCTCTCGTTTGCCGCTGAGAATGGACATGAGGGAGTGGTGAAAATGCTACTCAGGCGAGAAGATGTCAACCCGGACAAGCCAGATAATAAAGGCCTAACACCGCTTGCGTTTGCCGCTCGGAATGGACGTGAGGGGGTGGTGAAAATACTACTCGGGCGAGAAGATGTCAACCCGGACAAGCCAGATAATGACGGCCAAAAAACACCGCTTGCGTTTGCCGCCTGGTATGGGCATGAGGGAGTGGCGAAAATACTACTCGGGCGGGAAGATGTCAACCCGGACAAGCCAGATAATGACGGCAGAACACCGCTCATGCATACTGCTTGGGAAGGCCATGAAGGAGTGGTGAAAATACTACTCGGGCGGGAAGAGGTCAACCCGGACAAGTCAGATAATGCCGGCCGAACACCGCTCTCGTTTGCCGCTCAGCATGGACGTGGTGAGATGGTGAAAATACTACTCGGACAGGGAGAGGTCGATCCCGACAAGCCAGATAATGCCGGCCAAACACCGCTCTCGTATGCTGCTCTGTGCGGACGTGAAGGAGTGGTGAGCATACTACTCAGACGGCAAGAGGTCAATCCCAACCAGTCAGATAATGACCACCAAACACCGCTCTGGTATGCCGCTTGGGCTGGGCATGAGAGAGTAGTAGCTTTGCTACAGTCTCGCAAAGCGGCAACCCCCAGTACGATTTAACCCCTGGGAAACACCGCCTCGTACAAGCAGCCGCCCCTTCCTTTTCCGAGCCTGTTACTCACGGTGTATGGAGAGCGCCTTGGGCATCGCCCTCTGTCGATCGGGGGGAATGCACATATGTCACACTTTCCTGCCCCCTTTGGTCATTTTGTTTCCCAGTCCTGCGAGGATTCATGAGTTTCCGTTTACCGAGTTCCATAGAGCCCGGCTCGTGGAGGTGGAGGCGCTTTCTATGATTAAGGCAAGACCGAGTTTATAGCTTTCAGATTTCACCCTGTCATATTTAATTTTTTCTCCGCATGTCGTTACTTTCTTGTATAGTTTTTTCTTCCTTTTCTTCATTCCCTTGAACGATAGATAAACTACATAAGGTGTCTTTATATAAACAAATAGAGTGTACGATAGCGAAGGATTCTTGAGATGGCTATCAATAGACCGTACCCACGATAGAGGATTGGCTACCATAAATGATATGGCCCAACGAACTTGCGATAACACACTCAGCCGGTCAATGTTAGCCTCCCCCGCTATAGACACTGGCAAGGAGGGTAGGGAGATCTTAGTGCCTTCTCATCCCCCACATTAGCCCCACTCGCCCCGCGATCAAATTCACAGCACGAAACATACCAGTAGAGAAACTGCCAAGAAGATATACCGTAACCTAGCAGGTATCGAGAAACTACAAATGGCTCCCGGGCAGAAGCTGCCCCAACTGCCAACACCCCAACATCATGCCCTGCGAGATCGGCAACAGGCACCTCCGATCGACGTGCCCAAAGTCTAAACAACATAACAGAGCTCCTTCCCAATCGATAAATGAAACAGTTCAAGGAAAATTAATCTGAAGTCTTCAACTCCCATACGAGTGACAATGCCCTCATACAGGTTAGTGGAAGAGGGATTTAGGGAACTCCCAAGGGTGTACGGCTCCAACCTACTAGTGCACTAGCGGATTGATTGATTGTGGGAAGATTGGACGAATGGTTCTTTCCTCTTTCCTTTCCTTTTTTTTCTTCTCTTCTTCGCTTTCGGTATGATATCATGTGAATTAGGTTGTTCTCCTGGAATGAGTGCTGTGTTATGGTATCCGGACTGCAGCGCGAATTAAGTTACAGGCCTTGATAGCTAGTGTATGTGCGGCTAAGGTGCTGTTGCCCGTCGGGGCTGGGATTGGCGCGGGGGGGGAGGGGTATTGCGGTCGTGTTTTTATTCTACATAGCTGTACCTCTGGTCGAGTGATATTTTATGAACCCGTCAGCCTAATTCATGCCGAAGCCAGATCGTACAATCTCAAATTCACATACTACTTTCTGGGATCAGTCCTAGGACAACAGATGGCTGAGTGGGTCGTATGGCAGTGCATTATTCCCTCAACTGCTTACCTCGCACTCTAGTCCTTCAGAGTAGTGCAGTACAGTTCAGTACCAACTCCCGGTGGGTGTAAAAATTCGGGGGAAAAAAAAAGATCCTCCTGTTCACGGGCATACAAACTGCGCTATTGATCACCTGCAAATAAACCGACTCCTCTGCCAGTGCCGGTAGAGTACAGTATTATACCTCGAGCACAGCGCTCCTATCATAACAGCCTATATCATAGGTTAGGCTCGCCTTTTCAGAAGTATCATAGCTTAGCCAACACAAGACAGGTAACTGTACCGCTGTTATATAAATAAAAATGTCAGCCACTTCAGGTGGCACGATCACTACTACCAAACCCATATTTTAGCCACAGTGCTCTCTCTCTCGCTAACACAAAAACACAGAATATCCCAATCCTAGCACCGCAGAGCCCCGTTGGTCGGCCCAGAATCCCCATTCCGGACAAAACCAACAACAATTCTGTAACCCAGTGTGATACTGTTATAATAAATAACTTGTGTCTATGTGCCGTGCGAGTTCAGTACTAAGTAAAAATGCGCCTGTTCGGTAAGGAAGGGCATGATAGAGCAGAGCAAGGAAGATGGCAATTAGTCGGGGCTTCTCCTCGCCTAAAACCAACCTACTCCAGTAACCGCCCTTACCTTCCTTGCGGATATTATACAAGGGTCCACTGGTAAGGAGTTATGGAACAGTTATTCAAGGTTAGCCTGCCAAATATATCCCTTTAATATAATATATTCGTAAAACTACAGGAAGCATACCTGTCTGTTTTGTTCCGGTTAATAGGTTCTTACCCTTGTACTTAGCCTTGAGTAAATAGTTGGATAGATTGAATATCTTGGCGTATGATTTGAACTCATTGTGGAAATATTGTGCTGGTATAATATGTACTCGAGTACTCGAGTACCGTATGCCGGCAGTGTTGTGCAGTGTGTGCTATTGCATGCGTGGGGGAATGAGCTCGAGTGCCGTACTCTGTGTAGGGCAGGTACAAGTACCGTATGGTAGGTGCTCGAGTATTTTGGTAAGACTGAGCCAGAATCATACGGTCTGATACGATGGCCGGAGTGTGGCTAGGCAGGCAGGCAGGCAGGCAGGCATAATACAATACCGTAACCGTTTGCGCTCTGCTAGGATCATGCTTTTTACGATTAAGGCTCTGAAAAATGGTGGCTAGGTTTATTAGATAACCGAATTCAAATAAATTATCCCATCCCTAGCCTTGGCTTCTGATAGCGGTAGCGCAAAAGGTCTTGTTTACAGTGCCCAGGTGCCGCGCCCTACCGTACAGTACTTATTTGCTGGGGGGGGAGGATGAAGTTACATGAATTCAGCTCCACTTGCAACAACAACAAAACAACTTCCAACCGCAGTGACAGTGAGAAAAAATTTGACCCCCGGAGGTTGGTGAACATGCTACAAGTACACGCACACGCGGCCAACCCTGCCGTACCCCACATCGCTACGAAATATCTTCTCTAGATCCATTCTGTAGAAATGTACCCGAGGGGCGCACATCACCAACGTTTGAGAAGCCTTCGGAGCCCGGTCGGGGGTTGATGCTAACCCTAATGGTTCTGCACTGTGTACCCGTACCCGTTACCGTGATGAATTTTTTTGCTCTACCCCCGTTCGGGTTACTTGTATGCCCATTGTCGCCATGGTCGGGCGTGAGCGCACAGACATTCCGTGACGCGATTTTCAGGAACGGATGAGATGAGGGGTGGGGAAGGGAAAGGAAAGGAAAGGGTGTGTGTGTGAGAGGATGGGTGCTAATCGACGCATTGGGACTAGAGCGACGTTTTGCTGAGGTCTCAGTGGCGGAACTTGAAACCTTCAATGCATTGGCATTTGCTTGGGGCGTTTTGACTGGAGGAAGCATCCACAGTATGCTATCCATCTGCGATATCTAGCATGGCATGGTTCATCTTGAGAGATGGGTTTATGTTTTTGTTTTTAAAAGTTTTCGTCTTGTTGCGAACTCTTTTCTCCTCCCTCCTTGGTTCGTTGGTTCGTTCGTCGAGAAAGTCGTCGTTGTTGTGTAGCTGAGCGGCTGGGTAGGTGTTGGATCTGACTGGGCACTGATCGGAGGATTTTCCTTCCTCGTAATTGTTCGCTGAGACATTCACCTGGCTGTGATTGGCGGTAACCAGTTGCCTTTGGCGCTCGAGAGAAGAGCTTCCACCACATCATTGGTGGGCTTGGATCATTAGGGAGTGGGTAGTGTGTGAGTACTCGTACTGGTACCGCACAGCAGGAGCTGCGAATACGGTACCGGTAGTACTCGAGTAGAGGTCACCTCCCTCCCTCCCTCAATAGGAGTGCTTGTTCAAGTTGAAAAACAATCATGTGGTGTGGTTCCAGCTCGCGCCCGGCACTACTCGTACACAGTTTATCAAATGCCATTCATTCGTACCCGTGAAAAAGATCAATAACCATTCGTTTCCCCCTATCACTTTCCATCCTTCCTCTCTATATCACACAATTCCTCCCTCTTGCACTGGAAACAACCCCCTACACTCCCCAGGCATAGGTTAAGCGAGAAATCACAGTTGTGTAGAACACACCATATCGACCGTTTCCCCCTCCGGATTGAACGCTCACACTGCTCTCACACCCTTCGAGTATCATACCCAGGGAACTCGGACCCTGTCGTGTCACAGAAGCTTAGGTTCCCACAGGTCCTCAAAACACTCTGACCGCCGTTTATCGCAGTTGCTGCTTTCCCCTTCCTCCACTCTTTCGCGGACGGCACAGCTCCTTCCCTTTTTCTTCACTCCTGCCCAATACATATTGCTCTTCGTGCGACCAGTCCATAGCACCGGATTACAATACGGTTGGGTTGGTATCGGGAACCAGTCGGGGAAGAGAAGGAAGGAAGGAAGGTAGGAAGGAAGGAGCGTTGGACTGAATTAAGGGCGGGCATCACAATCCGACAATCTCTCTCTCCCATTCATTCTCGCCCATTTCCGCCCAATCACCAATTTACCCTTGCCCAGACTTGGCGCATTCCTCTTCTCCTTTTGGCTCGATTTCACACCATTTTCTTCCTGCAGGAACCAATTCTCAGTGCTCGCTTATTGGACGCCTCATCCTGCACTTGATATCCGCTCTCCCCTACCCTTTACCCCCTTGAAGGAGTCGCCCACCGCTCATCGTCTGCCTATTCATACCCTTTCTATTGGCCCCCTCCTTCACTCCCTCACTCACCCTTCTTGTACCTTTTCACTTCTCCCTTTCCCACTTTTTCTTTTCCACCTTCCCTTCTTTTCCCTTTTTCCTCCCCTTCCTTCATTCTTTTCCCTCCCTTCTGTTTCTAACCGTGCTGCTGCTGGACGCCGTGACAATTATTCCAGTTCATTCTTTACCTTTTCTTCTTTTCTCTCTCCTCTAACCGGCTTCCGCCCAGCGCCGGCGCTGTCCCTCTCTATCGGATCTTTAACGGTTTTCCCTTTTTAAAAGAAAGAAGGTTAAAGATAGAAAGGGTGGGGGCCCCCGAGATAGATTAACCCGTCCGCGCCATCTCCGAGTTACTGTTGGGGTAACGACAAACACGGTGAATCATCTATTCACGCTCCAGGGCTTCGGGTCGACACACTCTCTTGACTGGTGCGGAGGTTTCTATTCCCATCCAAGCCGCCCTTAGGTATGTACCCGCATTTTAATTGATTAGCCACATGCCTGTACTGTACTTGCGCACACAAGCATGTGTATATACTATTTGGTTCCCCTCTGCTCTAATTTATTCTCTCCATCCCTCCACCTTTTTCCATTCTCCCGTTACTCCTTCCTTCCTCCATTCCATTCCCTTTGTTTTTTCTACCCTTTGTTTGTCGCCCGCAACAGTGGGCTTGCATATTTCATCCTTCCAATTACGGGGTGAGGACTAACGCATATTCCACCAACCAGCTACCACATTCCACTTCCTTCCTTCTCACGACAAACATACCAACCAACCACAACGATGCAGAGCACCGTCTTTTCATATCTCCTGTTGGCAGTATCGACGCTGAGCGTCGTCACAACAGCACTTTCAAGTCCTGCCGCAATGCTCATAGTACCCGGGAGCGTGCCGGAGTCGGAGTCCGACTGGCACAACCTACTTCGGAGGGATGCAGACGATAGGATTGTCCGGCGTCAGTCATCATCATCGGGTGGGGCGAGGAATGAGTCTGCTATTGAGCAAATGGATCTGCAGAGTTGGGCAAAGGAGACGACACTCAAGTGTATCGATAAATTGAAGAACGTTACAAGGGCTTCCAACCCTTCTGGCATCGCCGTCTGCTACAACCTTCCATTTTTGAGCACCAAGTCGGGCGTTTTCGCCGCCGATTTGAGGCTTTACCAGGTTTCGGCTCCGGATGGTGATTGGGCTACGGTTGGGGGGAACATTGATGTCTCGTTGATGTATAATGGCGCGGCGGTGCAAGTGAGGAATGAAACTGCCGAGGAAGCAGCTGCAACGGCACAGGCCTCTGCAAGTTCTGTGGGCCCCCAAAAGGTCCAGGAGTTTCATTTTATTGGGCAGATTGACAAGATGCTTTTGGCGGATGATATGTCTGAGTATGTTTTCCCTCATCTCTTTTTCAGAAAAATTAAATATACGGAATGGCCGACTAAATAATGTTTTATTATAGTCTCGAAATGCAGAAAATGCTGAAGCCAAATATTTCCCTCTTTGCAAACACCCCTGGGGGCGCACAATTAAGCACCATCCTCTCTTCTGACGAGGCAACTTTCGTCAATGGCGTATTCGCCGACATAGCCACCAACCAAAACTCTACAAAGGCTGCCAACACCAAGTTCAAACTCCCAGGAACCAGGATTGAGATCGTACCGATCGGGTTGTACTTTTTCGGAACTTATTTGTTGATTGCGTGTTCTATCTTTGGATGGGGTATTTGAATTTCCCTCCATACTAGTGGTGTGAAACACATTAACTAACGGTAATCTTGACAGGCACCTTCGAAAGACAAAAGTTCCGAGACCAATATCGTAAGAGAGTTGCACAGAAGGGGGCAGCTGGTGGTCGAGGGGGAATCTAGAGCAAGCTTCCTTACTGCTCTGTTCCCCTTCCTTCCCTCCTAGTAATGATCTAGCCATGTTCTCTTTCTTCCCCGCCTTAGCTCAGTATTTATCATAGTCTTACATACATAAGAAAATCCGTTCTTGTATTATTTATTATTTTTGTGAAGGTTAGCGTCAACTCTTCTTTTCTTCTGTGGATACTTTGGAATAGGTGGCCTTGTTTGGTTTGGTTGATAACGGGGTTTTTTTTTTATTTCTTCTTTTGCAAGTATTTTTAGTTGGGCATTTATGGAGTTTTTTTTTTCTTCCGAAAGTTTGGTAATTGGGGGTGATTGTTGAGGCAGTGAGTGGGGTGGTGGATGAGCTGGCGAGGAATGGAATGGAAGAGGGGGATAAAGTGAAGTTAATTAGAGGTTCGGTAATATAACGTTCCTTGGCCGATTCTTTGAGTATTGCTCTTGGGTTTTGGAAGGTGATGGTTGGGAATGGCGTGATGTGGGAACCATTGGGCGAAGATGGCGATATGAATATTTTAACATGCGTAAATTGAAGCTTCCGATGATGTATTATGCCTTGATAGGCAGGGCAGATCCTATTAAAGCTCAATGCCTATCCTAGTACTGTACCCAATCCGGTACTGGGAATATCATCCCGGTACCCATTTCAGAATAGGGAATCACAAAGTATCACTACGACAAATCCCACTCTTCAGAATCACTTTTACCTGTCCTACAACGGCTCTCTCTCTCTCTCTCTCTCTCTCTCAGATCTTAGATGATAATAAGACCTCCCAACCCCCTACAGCGCTCAACACCCCGCTCGGCACACGAGCAGCATCACCCTACCGTGCCGTACAGTCCACCCTCACTCGACACACAAGCGCATCTGGCATAGCTTAGCCTGGCAGGCTAGGCGATGATTATCCGCAGGATATGAATTATACCCAGAGTCCACTGCGAAGCTGAGAATGGATTGTAAACTCTGCCTCCACTGGTAGACTTTTTTTTTTGGGGGGGTTATCGTTTTTTTTAAACCTTTTGGGGTGTGGTGTGGGGTTTGTGGGTGGTGAAGGTTGGAAATGTATTATAAAATGGGTTTTTTTGTTTGAGGGGGAGGAGGTATAGCCTCTGCACTGACTAGTTACTAACTGGTATGAACCGGTATCTACTGGTTCGGTGCTGGGTGGTTTTATCAAGCTTTAGATGGCTGGTGGTGGGAGTAAGGTACTAACTATCCCCTGCAGTGTTGATCGTTTTTGTTATTTCCTTACAACGTATGATACTAAAGAGACACAGTCAGTGTAATTAGCGTTGTTTCTTTGACTGGTTGGGTGGATACAACTTCAAAGAGGGGATATCATAATGCTATCATATGAAATGGCTTCTAGATATTGGTTAGTTGGTGAATATTGACAGGTTCCATTGCCTCACGGATATGATACTGGCAATAACATCACTCTCGTGTCGGGTTTGGTGTGTACCTGTCAATAGAAGAAGAAGAATAGTCACTGTCTTGCTTGATTGTCTATAGAGGACCCCTAAGTCAGCCGTACTTATAGTAGTGCGCAACATGAATGTACAGTACGTCGATATGACTGCGGTCGTTTCCCCCAGACTCTGGCTTCTCATGCGGCCATGCGGTTGACCCAACATTTTCGCATCTGCCATCACGCTGAGGTGATATTTCCGACAGGTCAGTGTGCTGTCCGAGCGAGTGATAAGATATGAAAAAGAGTCTATTCTTTGTGAGTTGCGAGCGAGTACGCACCATCGGTAAAAATCTATATATATAAAGAGACCATGGAAGGGAATGGAAGGAAGGAGTTTATTTCTATGATATAGCACTATACAGTACTTTATTAGGACATTGATAATGTACAATATGTAGAGCTGGAGTTACTATCGTCATGCCATAAAGGACAACAAAAATAAAGCCAAAGCAGTAAAATAGCCAGCATTGCACTGTGCGGTACTACCTACATACCCTACAAAAACTTCCCAACAAAGCCACCACCACCAAGCCATCTCTGAGACACAGCTCAGAGTTGTATCGTATCATAGCGCTACGGCTGGAAATCTACTCATGGCATAATGCACCTTTCAAAGTGCTCGAGCTTTCCACGAAACCGCATGAAGACGACCACACAAACTGGGGCTGTCCTGGGTACTGTACAGTACACTCGCATCATAATATTATCATACCATTACAGAGCAGCAAACAAGACTATCCCCCAAAACTCCCCTACCGTCCTCCATTGACCAAACCACCACTGCTACTCTACCAGCGCGCTCAATCACCACATATCACACAGTCCAAAGGAGCCTGGAACTAAAAAAATAAAAATAAAAATAAAAAAGGTATTTTTTTTTATTCTAGGAGAGCGCCATCACACAAACTCTAGCGCATCATCCGCCACAAACCCCGAGCCCAGGTTCATTCAAGTAAATTTACCATAAATAGTTTCCCTGCCACCCTCCAATCACAACCCACCAATAGAAAAGAAGGAAAAAAAAGTATAAATAGCAAAACCCTAACCCCAAATCTTCTCCCGCCGATCTCCCGATTCCCGAACTTGTTGCTGGGAAGGGAAGGGGTTGCGGGTTGAGCCGCTGACGTAGAGGGTAAACAGATCCAACCTCCGGGCTGGTAAGGAGTATCGGTATCTTGAGTGGTTGGTTTGAAAATGCGGAGGAGGCTCGGATGGGCATGATTGTATGGTAGAGGGCGAGATTGGAATTAGGGAGGTCCCCGGGAGGGGTGGTTTTAAAAGTATCTTGGGGAATTGATTCTAAATAGAATAAAAAAAGAGAACTAATTATCACTACTTCCTGCGTTCCTCGTAGCATAGAAGAGATGGCTTTTGTTTTACTATACGTCCACCCCCGCCCAATGTGTTTCCCCGAGTAGAAAGAAATTCGGAAAAACGCCAGGTAGACTAATTAAAGAAATCAACGACATAGAAAGAAACAAAGGATTTTTTTTCTAGAAAAAATTAAAATGAGAAAGAAAGGACATGCATACTTTCCCTACAGACATCATCATGGCCCGTTGCGTACAGTATTTTTTTTTGTTGTTCCCCCTCCTTTCTTTTTAGTTCCTCCCCGCAGACATCATTCATTTTCTTCGCCCCCAACTCAAACTCATGCCTCGTAAGACGCCTGTTAACCAGCAACCACCCACACCCATACATACTTAGACAACAGACGCCCCATTCAAATCAAAAGTAGCAAATCAAAAAATACAGTTTGCTATCGTACCTTCCCATCATAAGTATACTTTCTGGAAGGACAGGGGAAAGGGAAAAAAAATGGACAAAAAATGGAAGTTAAAAACGAGAATGCCACCGATATATAAAAAAGAGAATAAAAAAAATCACCATCCTGAAAAACGAAACGAGAAAAACAGCGATCCCGGGAGAAATGGTATAATGAATCAACAATGGGCATAACGAGAATATATGGCAAAACGAAGATCTGCCAAGAAGGAAACCCCGGACAAGGAAAAGCCTGATTTTGAGAAGAAAAAGAGCAAATGCTAAACCCGGTAGCAAAAACGCGTATATGCAAAACCTATAAAGGAAGAAGAAAAAGTAAGAAAAATGAAGCAGAAGATTGTCAAACAGTGATACTATCGTTCAGAAGAGGCGGACTAGTAATAAGCCGGCTTCTTTGGCTTTTTCCAGTAGTATTGCTAAGTACCCGGTTAGTTCATGCCCATACCCATGCAAACAAAGAAACCACGATCATATCATACCTTATGAGTTCTTCTACACGCCCTCAACCCAACTCTTCCCATTCCCTGCACGACGGCATCGCGTCTGCCCAGATCAGTATCACGGTCGGGTATATAGTAATATTCACTTTCGAGTGCCTTTCCAGCCGCGTCTTTACCAGACCGCCTGATTTCTCCGATGCAATGAAGGCTATCTAAAACCTGAACAAGACGCTCCTTATTAACCAATGGTGCAAGTGACGATGGGAGGTTTGATAAGAGTGCAGAAAGCGGGGTGGAGGAAAGACGCGAGAAAGCAAGTTGGTTGGTGATGTGATTCTGGAGCGTGTTGGCTTTGGTGGGGGAAACTGATGCACTTCGACGCCTCATAGGTGAGGAGAAGGCGGATGATCCACGGGCAACACACGAGGTTGGAGGAGTATCTGGAACACCGAGGGGTTCGGCAGTGGAAAAGGTAACCATGGGAGGAAGAGACGGCTCCTCTTCCCGGAAACTCTGAGCAATGGCATCGATATTATCCTCAAAAGAATCACCCTCCTGGTCGTCATATTCATCTTCACCCTCGCTTTCACCAAGCAGGGACTTCATTGCCTGGGCAATCTCCTCCTTTTCAGGTGGCTCGAGGAGGGAAGACTGGCTCCCCTCCTTAAAGTCAGGCACAGGCTCATCCTCGTAGATTTCCAAAAAGGTGTCAGTCATCTGGGATTCTGCCAAAAGCATGGAGGATGAATTTCCGCCTCCCCTTCTATGCAGAGGAGAGACAGGTGAACGGTTGCACTTCTCACCGAGCGTAGCACCACAACGACGGATGCTATTTCTTGCATCAGGACCACAGGGGTCGACGTTCTCATCGTTATCATCTACCCATCCGATGGATGGACTCCTGGATACCCTACCAGTGGGCGAGCCCAGGGCGGGGGCACTTGCAGAACGAGACCGGCGACCTGGCCATGCAAGGACTACACGCGAGTCTTGGACATCAAGCATGATCTCTGCATGTTCAGTTTCCGATGTGAACACATCTCCCTTTGCTAGCTCCCACGCATGGCCCTGGCAATGAACCTTTACACCATTCCAGCCCAGACATTGGATCTCAACCTTTGGTTTTGATGCTGTAGTCAGATATAGTGCCTTGACATGGACGCGCGAAATCAGTCTATTGGCAGAGAGTTGATAGTGGGATGAATTGCTGGATCTTCCCAAAAGGACGGGTTCACCGTTATCCGACAGGGTGATGGATGGGATACCACCCAAAGGAGAACGTTCGGAGAGAGCAGGTTGACTATGTTCGGGTATAGGTTTGCACGAGAGTTGAGGAGGGGGGGACGAGAGGATGCCGAGAGATGATGAAGGAACAGGGGTTGGATATCTATTCTCGCTCTCGGATAGGCGAGACTTGTGACGCTTAAAACATGGTGGAGAAGAACTCGGTTCGAAGGCTGGCAATAAAGAGCCAGGTGCTGGGCGTTTTACACCAGCGGCAGCATTATTCACGTCGAGGACCCTTTGCACAGGCGAGGAATCCATCGAGGTTCGGCCGGCTGGCGTTGGAAGGAGTTTAGTTTCAGTTGTCCTCTATTTTCACGAAACGGTGAAATAGGGATAAGTGAATATTTTTATCGATAGTATAAAACGGAGGGAGGGTACGATATATCCTCCTCTGGTTGGATAAAAGGCCGCGTGGTGAATAGAATTGGAGTGGGAGAAGGGGGGTGGGTCCGTAGTCAGCAGGAGCGAAAAGCACCTCTACACGCAATTGTGGTTAAGAACACGGGAGCGTGTAAATTGGTGGACGGAGCACGATACCCGAGAGCGAGAGAGTGGAATGGGATTGTACGAGCAAAGAACGAAAGCATAGAAGGGAGAGAGGAAGGAAGGGAAAGAAAGAGAGAGAGAGAGAGAGACGAAGTCAGGACAGGCCTGATCGAACTCCCTGAAAGTTGGCAGGCTGGTAGTGAGTCGGCAGTGTAGGAGCGGAAGTGACAGTGGGTGGGAAAAAAAAAAAAAGGTGAGAAAAGGTCACAGACAGTAACTGTAGGTGACAGACTGAATAGGAGACACCGAGACAGACTCAGGCTCAATTCGAGAAAGAGGGAAATAATTTTGCAAAGCAAAGATTTGCAGTTGCCAAACGGAGGGAGGAGAATAAGAAGGAGAGAGAGAAGGAAAAGAGGAGTGAAAGGGAAAATGAAGGGGGGAGAGAATACGGTACAGTCAGTCACTTACGATACTCTGTCAGCATGTAGTGGAAAGAGGGGGGGTTGGTGGTGGCCGCCGTTGCGTAACTCGTGCTGCGTTCTGTTTGACTGGAGTGAGTAAGAGGCGAGGGTTTCTGTTTTCACCACCAAGACATTCTTGTGCAAGACGGGGGTTCTTATTCTCGCCCCTCTTTCTCAACTTTTCTCCGGTGCTCGCTAGAGGCGAAAGAGAGGATATGTTACAGTATCCTAACCTGAAAGGCACGAAGTGGGAATATAGGAAGGAAAACCCTTTTCGCACCAGCAGCAGCAGCAGCAGCAGTAGCGCCTAGCATCCAGCCCCGTCACAAGGAATCAAAAGTCCGAGGGAGAAAGAAAAAAAAGGGAGGAAAAAGATCCCCACAATTCCGACTAAGAAAACCCCTACTTCCTCCCTTCTCCATTAGTGCAAGAATAAAGTATGAAGCACTGTACTTTGCAAGCTCCTAATCCCCCCATTCCATTCCATACCTTACGCATGGTGAATGAAAGAGGTTTCAATTCTACTTTAACAAAATTACCATTCCGGCTCCGTTCTTGGCGCGCTCCGCAATTTACTGAAGAGCGCGTCGAGGTAACGCGTCTCTCGGCTTCCAACGCGAAGCCCCTGGTATTCATTGGTTGCGCAACCCTGTGACTTTTCTTGGCAAACCAACTTGGTGGGGTCATCATTCGTCCAGCTTTGGCCTAGTTAGGGCTAGTCCCCTCCTTAGTTTCCCAGCCAACCTTTCTTTCTTCTCCTCTTCTCTCTCTCTCCCCTTCATTCCCGGACCCAGTAAACGATGCTCGATGCGATGATATACGACTAGATGGATGCGGTATCATACAAGGTACTATATTTTACTCGTAACCCATCACCACGGCAACACTACTACCGCAGTCACATTGGGCGGGATTGTGGTGGTGGAGAATGGATGTGTTAGAGGGATGGAATTGGCTGGACGAGGGCCCGCGGCGTACGGTAGTAAGAACAAGGTTTATTAATATTACAACATTATAGATAGACAGAGCACGAGGATGTGTATTCGTGATGTGTTCCTCAGCCTGCTATCCTCAAGCCTGCCCACCGGTATAATATTATGTCATGAGCCATACTTGATCATAATCCACGCTTTCCGACGCGGGAAGGCATGCTACGATATATAGCCCTTTTACTTACAAGCAGAGCCTTTCCCTTGCACCACTATCACTCAATCAATCGGTCAATCGGATCTCAGAACCACTTCCACATCCAGAAACCCCTTGCCATGCAAACAAAAAAGCCAAACCAACCGAGCATATCATACATAGCAAAGGGCATCCATCTACCGGCTTGTGAAATGTGTGATATTATAGAAAGTAAAACCAAAAGTGAACCCCACACACACATCGGGAGGGAGGGAGGAGAAGAAGAAAAAAAAGAGAAAAGCCACCCCCCTTCAACCCCGCATCCTATCAGGCAAACCAAATCCCGAGGGAGAGAGGGAAGGAGAAGGAATTGATTACTGTGCTTTCTACAGACGGACACAGTTCTTATCTACCCTCCCGGTATGCAGCTGACTTTTTTTTTAATCGGGCGGACCGACCGACCGAGGATAAATCTCAGACTCATAAGTAATCCCGACGCATCATACCTGCATACATACCGTGCACAAGGTCGGCATAAATATCATATCATACAGCTACAGTACCTGTACTCGAATACTGGTACATGCTGCACACATCATCCACACAGCAAAACTGCGGGTACCCGGTTACTTGGAAGCGACTTTCTTTTCCTTTCCCTTCTTCTTGATGATACCGCAATGTCCCGATTATGTTAATAGCTGGAACCAAGACATCTCCCCCCCAAAACTCTCTCACCGACTTGAAACCCGTCTCACCACCGCCACCAATTCTGCCTAGAGACGGTGAGAGTCCCTTGGAATAAATAACCTAGCCCAGCCCAGCCCAACACAACAACTTGCCCAACCAAACCCAACCTATCCCATCCTAACCTTAATGTATGAGAACCTCTCGTGCCTTGTACCTGTACTAGCACAGTCGTGTAAGGCATTATTACCAGTACGGTACTTCCACCCATCATCATCGACGGTAAATGCAAAAAAAAGTGTGATGATATGTAGTCATGTTCACGAAATCAGCCCCAAGTTATTATTATTATACATGCTTGTACTAGTACAAGTACCCTATTCATGAAATAGAAAGGTCAAACCCAGAAAGGGCTGAACCCCATGAAAAAAATGAAAAAAAGGACACAGACGTTATAGTACCGTTCCGTTAAAGCATCACCTATATAACCCAAGATGATTATCACACACAAGTTATGGTTCCAAGGGTGCTGTCGACTAATACCATACGGTAGTCTTAGATGTTATCCACCATCCGTATCCCCCCTCCTATGAAAAGGAAAAAAGGAAGAAAAAAAGAAAAGAAAAACGCGTCGGGAGAACGGGGCACGTGACAACGCTAGGACGAATTTGGAGGTGTAATTGAATGCTTTCAGCACGACCAATTGGGTATGCCCTTACGGTATGAGTACCGTATCGGTATGGTGATGTTTGATTTGGGCGGGGTTTTTTCTTTCTTTTACTGTCGCTGGTAGAGTGTTCGCTCGTGATGTTGAAGGGATTGAAGAGAAGGAGAGAAAAGGGGGTATGTTTGTGCTTTGCAAATACCGGTATTCATCACGGTGGAATGCTTGCTTGCTACCATACAAGTAGCACGGATACCGTGGGCTCTCCCCCGGTGTTCGTTTGCCTTCACGCTCCACGGCAACTGTTTTGACTTGACTACGGGGTGGCCCCTGCTACTATGGTACGCTCACTATCACATCCATCCTCCATGATACCGGTATGGTGCCCAATTCATCAACCCCCCCTCCTCGACACACCCCTTTTGGCGGTGTGGGGCTGGCTGGGCTAGGATGGAGGGGGCGTTATATCATATTATCACAATACCAGTACGGTAACTTGGCTGAGCCTAGACAGATGGCTGTCACAGACTGGGACAACCGGTATCAATGTTTGTAAACTATGGTATGATATAGCACATATGGGCCCCTCCACTTCTATCCTTCTCTCCCCCCTCCCTTTCCTCACTACTAGTACCGGATTACGTTATGGGGGGCCAGAGGGGGAAATATATATATGGTGTAAATTAGGCCCACCGACAGAAGAAAAAAAAATATGGGAAACAGCGGAGGAGGTTATGGCATGATACAATACCGGCAAGTTAAGGAAGGAAGAAGGGGAAATAATCATCCTTTAATCACGGATGAAAAATACCCCAGAGATTCTCCCCTTCATACGGCGTGACCATCACTTCCAGAATCTCGTGAGCGAGCTCTGGTATAGTCTCATCTATCCCAGACTCCTGGAGCACCCCGTCGCTAAACGCTATACGTGTCATGGAGGCGATATGTTTGTAGCTTGCGCTCCCCGCGAGTTTTACCGTTGCTTCCTGGGCGTGGGTGGTGACGATTGCGTGGAAGAGGCGCACAGCCGAATTCAGGAATTGGGAACTGTGGTACAGCAGCTTTTACTTAGTCCTTCACTTGCTTTTTCCTTCTTCTCTTTCTATGGGGGCTACCCTATCTTTCTTTTCCTTCTCCCGCACTTCCTTCCCTTTTATTTCAGGTTTTTTTTTTCTTCTTTTTTTCCACTATCCGTCTCCCGACTGACCAGCCGTTGAAAACCAAGAGGAGAGGGAGAAGAAGGGGAAAGGGAGAAGGGGGGGAAGAAGCAAGGAAAAAGGGGACTGTCCGGAAATACGAAAGCGAAATGGAAGAAAAACGTACCTTCTATCGGCTCCATATTTCCACTCATACACTTCCTCCAATTCTTCTGCAATCCTCTTCGATAGCCTTAGTAATGCGGCCGGATGTTGGGCAAGAGCCTCAATTCCTAGCCTTGTTCCCGCAACAGTACCCAGGAACTGGACTATCTCTTTCCTCAACTCTACGGCCTCAACTTTATCCCACCTCGGTTCACCTGTTGTCGATCCAGGAGTATCCGCCAATACCCTAGTTATGGAAGCCAAGAGGTTAGATTCATTCTGGCGTTGGGCCGCCTCGTTGCTCCCTCGAGGTCCGAAAGATTGGCTGGTCACGCTCGTACAGAGGATTGAGGTCATACGGCGTATATGATCGATTGGTTGTGTGGGGTTCAACAAGATAAGGGGGAAGTCTGAGCGTACACTGTGCCAGAATCTAAGATCAGTTAGCGGGAAAGAATTGGGTCGGGCCCGGTATCAAATGTCCTATCATACCTTCTCACATGGATTTCGTTTCCAATCATTCCCAAAGCTATGCTTTCTAAGAGCTCCAGACAGGAGGTAACATCCACATCCTTCTCAATTTTGGAGAGGTTCTTTTGGAATGTCGGAATGGCGTTAATGTCCACCGTCCGCTGAATCAGTTCGACTGCCTCCTCGCAGAACCAGTGGCATTTACTACCCTGGTCCCAATCAACGCTAAACTGTAGTAGGTCCAGAAGAAACATTAATGGCCCAAACTAACCATTGTCAGCAATAACGCCCAGGAGTGGAAATGGGTTGAGAGCAGTCTTACGAATGACTCCTGCAAACACCTGGCCCAGAGATTAAGCAAAACCTTGCCAACTCCAACCGAGAACTCCGATTTCGCCGCCGTAGTCTCCAACAGCGTGACTTTATCCAGAAACAAAGAAGAGATTGTGGTGTCAGAAGAAGGGAAAGAGAATCTTGTCAAAGCCTCTAACGCCCGTTCGTTAGATCGATCAACTCTATGCGCCACAAGCGCTTTCAAGAACTGCTTCCACAGTCAGCGGTTCAACATCCAAAGAACCCGCGGATACTTTAATAGGACAAACATCAAACCGATCATCCTCCAGGAACATCCGTTCCAATAACGCCTCATCGACGACCTGCCCCTGAACTTCCGTGAAAGGCGTGGATGTCCTCCTAGGCTGACTCAATGGCAACGGGATGATAGGACTATCGTGAGCAGTCCTCTTCCTCTTAACCCCCTTTGTCGGCGTCCTCCTCCCGACCGTCAAGGGGCTCCCGCCCATCATGATCTCATCGTCGTCAAACCCATCCCCGTGCTGTATCCCCTTCCCCTTCCGTGGAGTAGTAGCGGGGCTTCTGCCAACCCTCCCGCTACTAATTACAACCTTCTTAGAACTCCGTATCTGCTTCTCGTAGTCTGCGTTCTCTTTCTCCAGGAACGCATGCGTAGTTTTCAACCGATTGATCTCGTTCTCCTTCTCCGCGATCTGGACATTGAGTTTGTCGGTGTTTACCTGATGCTGGTTCGTTAGAGAAGTGATTAGGCGGGCGTGTTCCTTTTTCTCTTTTGCTAGGTTGCTGCGGATAATGCTAGTTTCGCCGTCCTTAACTTGTCGGAGTGATACGAGTTCGGCTTCTTGTTGGGCTTTCAAGTTTACTAGTTCTGATTCTAGACGAGTGTTTTCGACTCGTAGCTATAATTGTTAGTTAGCTCAGCTATGATACACAAGAGTAAAAGTTAGGAGGGAAGGAGAAGCGGCAAAAACTTACCTCCTCCAGACGCCTCAAGATGCCCTCCTCCTCATCCGTCATCTTGTGGTCACCATCTTCTTGAACTTGTTCCCCATACCCATTAGCATACCCTCCGCCAACGTGCTCCCTATTAAATTGTCCCTCGCCATACGTATACTGCTCCCCGCCACCAGCACCGATACCAATACCGTTCCCTTCCCCCTCTGCCTTCGGCGCGATATCATCAAACAACTCCTCCGCAATCTCGAGGTCAAAATCGGTGGTCCCATAATCCGAAGAGGCAGCTTCAACTTCAATCTCCACCTCTACAGGCGGAGGCTGAACCTGCTGCGGGGCCGGAGGGTCAGATACGTACGGTAACGTCGGAAGCGTCTCGTACTCGACAACGACTGGTTTCTGCTGTCGCTGTTGCAGCGGAGGCTTGAATGGTCGCTGGTAAGGTCTTCGTTGGACGGGCGGTGCCGCAGCCGGAAGTGAAGATGCAGGTGAGAGGTATTTGTGCTGCTGCGGATATTGTCGCTGCTGTTGTTGGTATCGTTGTGGCCATGGCTGCCGTTGTGGGAGTGGGAGTTGTTTGTGGTATTGTTGATGGTGTGATTGCTGGGCTGCTGCCACTGCCGCTGCTCGCGCCTGGGTGCTTGAGATTGCGGCGTCCTCGAGTGCTTGTAGCTCGTCTTCTGGAAGAGCGTCTAGCGTTTCGCCGTCGGAGAAGAAATCTTCTTCCATTCTCTTATATCCATTTGTTGGGAGGATAGATGAGTTGTGTTGTGCGCGTTCGCCGTTCGCTGTTTGGATGGTGGGTGGTGGTGGGGGGAGGGAAGTTTTGAGTTTAACTGTTGTGTGGTTGTTTTGTGGGGTTTTGCCAAGATGGGGCGGTTTTTTCGGACTGAATCTTCGTGTCACGTGATCATGTGCTATGAGGGTTTCATTAAGGTATCATGCGATTTTGCTATGACAGTATAGGAACTTTTGATAAGATGAAGTGGAATTGAGATTTTTTTTATTTTCCGCACTTTATTTTGGTTCAAGAGCATGAACCATTTAACGCATACCCCGCTGTCTACAGATATTAAAGAAAACACATGAGAAAGCAAATCACGACGTATGAAACAAACCGTGCAACTACCCCAAGGAATCCGTTTATTGCCCGCTTATGGGTTTGTCTTAACGAACTCCTGACCCTAGCTGGGGGTTAGTAATGGCATAAGCGAATGAGGTATCAGAGGGTCTTACCTTCTTAATGTTGGCCGCAAGGTCCTTGAGGGCAACTTCGATTAGCTTCTCCTCATATAAACTGACCTTTCCGACAGGGTGAATCTCTTTAACACCCTCCGGGCCCAACTCGACCTTGGAGGAGAAAAAATCGCAACCATATTCCTTGTAGAGCGGGCTCTCAACAAAGGCAGGCTCAAAGACACCAGTTTCACCCTGTGAAGCACGTAGAAGGGAGTCTGCCATCCGGCTCCCAGCAAAGGCCATAGAGAGGGTAGCAGAACCGGCGCCATTCTTAGCCTCGACAACCTCGTCGCCACCGAACTGGATGCGTTTCACAAGGGCGTCTCTAATCGCGCCGTCAATAGAGGGGTGGTTGGACTGAGATAGGAGGGGAACGATGGTGACACCAGAGTGTCCGCCGACAACGATGACCTCTTCATTGGCAGGATCGGTTCCCTTGATCTCAGAAATGAACTTTGAAGCGCGGACAACATCCAAGGTGGTAACACCAAAGAGGCGCTTGGGGTTGTAAACACGCTTAGACTTAAAGACCTGATTTTTCGTCAGTATTTTCCGAGTTAAGGTGGAACACGATAGTAACATACTTCTGCAGTGATAGGGACGGTAGAGTTGACTGGGTTAGAAATGACAAGGAGGTTGGCATTAGGCGCATGTTCGGCAGCGGCCTTGGCCAGGTCACGGACGATGGAGGCATTGGTCTTGAAAAGGTCTAAGAGAATCAGTCTGGTATAAGATTGAAGTCTGCTCAAGAATATCTACCGTCACGGCTCATTCCGGGCTTGCGGGGAACACCAGCAGGGATAAGAACAATATCGGCACCCTCGAGTGCAGCCTTCAATTGTTCGGGAACCGCATCATAGCCGGTGACTTTGCTCGCCGTGTTGACGTGAGAAATGTCGGCAGCAACACCTAGATAGCGCAATTAGCCCCAGTAACTCAAAACCAACTGCTCTGGAGGGTGGGTATGTCGGTTACCGGGCCCGCCCCGAATATCGTACAGGGCCAAGCTGCTAACCCTAGGATTGAGCTTGAGAAGCAGAGACAAAGGCTGGCCGATACCGCCAGCGGCTCCCAGAACAGTAACCTTGGAGTTCTAAAACACCGAAAATGGCATAGGATCAGTGGGAGCCCTTTGTAGCAATCAATTTCAGAAGAAGCTATGAATGAAAAAATTTCTTCATCCAATCGAGGTGATTAGCAGCCTCTGGTACAATACCTGCTGCGCAGAAACAGAGAAGGCACGCCTTCCAATGGTTGAGAAAGCTGATCTAGCAGTAAACATGATGAAAATAGATATGGCTGAGGTGTTTGGGTGAAGATTAAGATTGAGGGGGAAAAGGTAATGTCTACTGTAGACAGGCGAGGGGGTAATGTGGGGGATGGTGGTGATGGGAGAAAATTCAAAAGGTTAAAGTCAGGATGCAAAATCGGGATGGTGCAACCAAGGGTATGATAGGATCAACACTTTATTGGCCCGCCGGCTCTCCAAAACACTTGCCAAGCCGAAACAAATTGATATTTCTCCACCCTCTTGCTGCTTGGTTGGGGAAGCCCATTGAGGGTATCAATTGGCCCAAGTCATCCAACTTCACTTCTTGGCAGGCTAAATCAGTAGAGTTTTGCTGCCTGGATTCTCGGCAAATTCCAAAAAGCTCACGAGATTCAATTACACATTGGTATCAAATCCCGCACACACTTTTGAAATTTATCAATTTCCATCCACCGTTTTTCGCCTTAGTTCTTCCGAATTATCCACCGTGTCATTTGTTACACAACCTAAACTCACCGTTATCCACCGGTAAATCCCTTTATCAATATGTACATTTATGTGGTTTCGGTATCCCGAAAAAAGCTACCGTGGAATTTGTTTCTTTGCAGGTGGTTGGCGTGGGTTGTCACGTTTTCGTGCAGAGGATAGGAGTATCAGCAGACAGTGGCGTATGCCGAATTTACGAGAGATATTTTGTTGTAAGCATTGCGTTGGGAGTATTATATCTTTGATTCTAAGTTTTACTGCTTGCGGGGTAAGGTCTTTACCGTCGAGTGATAATGAGTGCTAACACGCAAAGTACAGGGTATGGCGCATTATTTGAGTGCCCGAGCTCCAAGAGATGTACGATAAGTTTTAGGCTAAATATGCAATTAGCCTTCTTCTGGGATGTGCGCACAATAAGTCTATCATCTGTTATCACTCGGTAACCGTTAGCAGCCTTGATTGGTATGTTGTGGCTAGGATGAGCCTACTGTACACCTATTTCGATACTGTGGAGAGGTTAGAATTCTGTATCTTGCAATTAGGCAGTTTTCAGCGGAGACAGGATCACCTCTTCAATCTTATTGTTATCCGCCAGGTAAGCCCCTTCGCGCTGGTATTCCTATAGCTGCGTAACGTATTATGGGGTCGTGCGATATATTTGCCGTTCTCCCCATCTTCTGGATTGCGACACAGCACTGTACAGACCATTCACTCAAGAATGATCCCTCTGATCCTTCAACTCCCTTAGGTCAACTGGAAGACAGGACGGGCTTCAGGATATCCCTGAACACATCTTCGGTTGGTGGGAAAATATGCTGGGCTACTTGCCACTACGCTACAAGATTTTAATGGGGGGGTACCCGAGTGTGTCGCACTTGTGGGTTCAACTTTCTACCAACCTCCGGCCTTCATCGCATTGACAGAACGAAGTGTGCAACTTGCTTTAGTGAAGATCAGGGACGTGTGAAGGCACGTATAGATGGGACCAGATACATCTAACTTCGACAACACAGAAATCTACCTATGTCAAGAGCGAAGCACCTATACTCCTGCTCTTGAACTAATATTGGAATTTGTGGCTTTAGATGGTATGCTTATGCGTATGGTAGGAGGCGTCCAAATGAGCGTCCCAATGACGTACACATTGGATTCACTACTTGAATGCTCTGCGGGGAGCTCACTATGGCTACGCCTGGGGCTGCTAAGTTAGGGTGTTTTCCTTCTTTCGAAGAAAGATATATTCTAAAGGCGGATATCTGGCTACCAGGGGCTGGGCTATTTGGCCTTTTGGAACAGCGGTAGGCTGATGAAAAAGTTGTGGCAGTTTGCAGTCTGGTTGAAGATTCATTTTAAGAAAAAGGCAAGGTCGGTGGTACCGGGTAGTGCGAGGGCTGATATTTGCCCGATTGGTTATTTGCTTGGAAAGGACCGAGTGTTAGAATGACGGGCTAGGCGTGCAGAACCGCGATCGAGGGATGAAAACTTGCTTTCCCTGCTCTCAAATTCTTCTAGAGCTTCTTCATGTTGGATTCTTAAGCTCAAATAGGCTTAGATTGCTTCTACAGGAGATAAAGAGAGCTAGACCAGAGCCCTGGAGAAACACGCAAGATTACTGACGGGTGGGCGGTTGTGATAGTCCAAGCCCTTTACCGGAGGAGATGGTTTGTGGGTAGCTCAATTAAGAATGGTGCTGTGTGTTGTGTCCGGGAACAGCCATCTTGTATAAGGCCTCTTGTTGGGGGAGTGTCTCATAGGAATATATAGGAGACAGAAATGGGGAGGTTTACAGAGAGTCTGAGAGGCAAATGTGGGAGATGCAGATGATACGTAAGCGTCACTGCCTTGACGTTGGTGGTGAGCCATCATATGTGGGGTGCCTGGGCAAAAGACTATTACCACCTCCATAACATCGATCGACTTAATTCTTTAGAAAATCATCACTCTACTTTCACATTCCCCGAGAAAGGCCCTCCAGTTACCCTTCTGCTTATTTTCGAAATGGCTGGCTGAAAACCAGCTGTCTTCAAAACAACTGAAGAATACTCAAAGTGGGTTTACATGTAGGTGAAAAGGGATGGCGAAAGTCGTCCTTTCCCTCACCATCGCTACCGCCGTCATCCGCTTCATCCAGTTAGCTCTCATGGTTGGCCTCTCACTTGCATCTGCCACTGGAAGTCCCGGTGTATACCATGACTTCCTTGTCTGGGAAAGAAGGTTTCTGCCTCTTTCAAAGTTACTCAGAATCTTACTTTCTAGACCGTCGTGCATAACTAGAACCTCTCAGAGTCTCAGGCTACTATTATCAGCTCGTTCATTTGGACAGGGAGTTCGGCACCCGGATGTGGCAAGTACGGGTGCAATGAGACCAGGTATAATTGCTCGGGGGATACATGGAAGTCTAACAGGATTGGATACGGGGATTCTCTGGGGTTTGGGAAAACGGATGAATAATCTAAACTATATAATATGCTATTTGGTCATGCTGTGTTTGGGATGGCTGTTGCTGTGAGTTTGCTGGATTATCGGCCTTGTGGTTATTTGTTGACTGGCAATTGCTGGTAGGTCAGCGTTTCCGCTAGGCAGACTCTTTGGGCCATTGCACACCATTTGGAGCCCAGAGGGGCTTCTATCTATCTACAGGCTAGTTCAGTGCCTCCAAGCTTGTGGTGACTTTCGAAGCACAAAACTCCGATGCCCTTGTGCCTCCTTAGATTTATTGCTAGCACAAACTTCATATTATCTTTGAGATATCTTGCTATTGGGCTTATGCCACTGCTTTGGCTTAAAGAAATAGATTTGCTACCCGCACAAGTGAAATTAATCTCCTTGCAGAGCCCGCGGCACCCCTCACTCAGATACAGTGTCAAGATAGTGCTTTAGGTTGGCTTATTAGGTAATCATGAAAATCATAGTTCCCCATCACTACCGTTAGCTGACAAAAAACTGTCAATGTAGGGAAATGAGGTTCTCAGAAATAGCCAATATACTAAGGGATTCCACCTGGAACTTAGTAACTTTTGAGGAAGGAGGGATATGAAACGTAAGTTTTACCGCCTGTATACTTTTCATTCATTCGCTCTCGCTCTCTCAACTTTACTCAACTAAAGTAAAAATCAAACTAAGGGTAAAAGACAGGTTGTATAAGTAAAAACATAACACCACAACCTGATCCTCCTATGGATCACCACACCTACCTATCTCTGTGTTTGCCGCATGTCTCTATCCCTCCATACACTCCCGTGATATAACAAAGAAAAGAACATTGCGGATAAAATCTCTTATAGAACATTCTCCCGTATCCGTTCCATCTGCATATCCCCTGAATTATCCTTCCTTCCCACTCCCGTAACAAAGTTAAGCACATACGCCTAACAGCAAAAACAACCTGCATGGTTTGTGCAAGTGCTATATATTTGCGCACTTCGTCATCGACATCTTTCTAATAATAAACTTGAAGAAATTCGATCTAATTGTAAAATTGCCTGGCTGGGGGCTTCACCGACTCCATCTCAGGCTGGGGGATATGTACCGCGAGCAGCTGCGGTTACCGGCATTTCGAGCAAAGAACGGGCCGGCAGTGCGCTGTCATCCTCCACAACTGTTTGGAGGGTTTCTGGTGGTCTCAGCAATCCCGAGTTGGTGTAGGGAGTCGACTGGGGCTAACTGATGGGGCACTGTTAGTTTGGGTTTGGGCGTTATCGTTAGAATAGAGGGTCAATTAGGGTTCAGTATCTTTGGTGCTGTTCTATGGGTGCCTGACTGCCAATAGTCTTATCCAAGAGAACTTTATGACCTAAGTTGGGGTGTAATAACTTTATAGGGGCGCCAGAAGATATCAACCTTGTACACCACTGTTTTTATTCTTGATGTCTGCCCCTATCGTCCGAAGAATAGCCACCTCCGGAGGAAGGATAGTAAACTTCCGATGATTGAGTGGTGTTATGACAGCTCTTCGCCCTTCTGCCTCGCCCCCCCCCACCTTCCCAATTCTCGCAGCGCCATAAGTCTCGAGTGCCCCTAGCACCGGATCCCAGTGTTCAACGTGAATGCGCGTGTGTATCTTTTCAGAGTTGATTGGATATTACTCACTCAGACATTATGGCCAAGAGGGATGGTAGGAAGGCGCGCTGTTGAGCGGTGGGATCGCTAGGGTTCTGAGTCAGGCAGGATTTCTATATACGGGACCATCAAACTTGAACCCGGACCTCGAGTTCAGGTGGATGAAACTGCTCATATCGTCCGTCAACTGGGGATGTGGGCATGTGCTCATGGGGTTTTTCTTCCTCTTTTTTTTTAGGTATTTTTTTTCTAGACTATCGGGAGTGCATGGTCGGTGAGTTGTACAAGTAATATGTAGGAATCCAGTTCAGGGGATTGCCATATGTGCGGATTTCGAGTTGGGGTCACGAGTGCTGCAGGTGCTCGCTAAACTCACTATCTCGCTGGGACATCGCGTTCCCGCTATCAGTGACAAAACACTGAGGAGGAGGGATTATGTTTTCTAGATGGGCATGGTCTGAGTGGGCCGAGTTTGCTATATATCGCTATTATAAATGGTATTCGGAATTTGGTTAGCCTACTCTTCCGACCCTGTTGTGGTTTAGTACAGTAATTTCCGGTACGCGATGGCGGGTTTTTATGGATGATTCTGTAAGATAGCCTACAGCAGTAGTTGGGGGGGGCAGTGGGTTTCTCATCGAGTGATCTACCGTGATGCTATTTTGGAGACAAAAGTCAATTACTCCTTCCGGTTTACTAAAAAATTATATTTGCACAAGCCCATCCATTCGCCCGTCCACCCATCCACCCTATCAACCTCGCAACCAAATCAAACCAAAAAAAAAGATCAGAGGAAGAAAGGGAAGAAGTCGAATACTAAACGACTCCAGTTTCCTGCTGCCTAAGCTCTAATGTGAATACAGCCGGCGCATTCTCAACCCGTACGCGAATCACGTCACTTTTCAGGTGATTGCTCGTGCTAACCAGTCCGCCGAATTTACTCTCCTGCTCGTGTAAGTCCCATTCCAATCCCGAGGTGGTCATGACGGACCCGTGCCCGACGGGGAGAATCCCACAGGTGGGCCCGAAGACAGTATGTGGAGTGTAAATAGTGTTATTCCCCACAGGTAGTAGAAAAGTGACATTCTCCGAAGAGATCAGGTATATGGTATGTGTGTTCACGGTTGTGTATAGTGTGTTAATCTATCCGCCACCCCCGGCGTTAGTACCATTCACCCACTGATAAAACCCAACAAAGAGAGGGGAGGGGGGCTGTAATACAGAATGGAATGAATGATCAACCCTCCCACCGAATCCTCCCAAGGCAAGCACCGTGATTTCTGGCTGAATTCCAGAGATCTTAACCTCGTTGCCACTTTCTACCTTTCTTTCTAGCACCCCGTCGTCTTCTGGTAGAGCTAGGATTGGCGGGAAGTCTTTCGCCTGCTCGGAGATCCAGGATAGACATTTCCCGAAGTCTGTCGAGTCCTGGTCGGCCACTTTGAGGATTTCGACGCCGAGGGTGGAGTAGTATGATTGCACGTCGGGTCTCAGGGAGTCGAGGTCGCCAGTTATGCAGGTTGGGGCCTAGAGTTGTGTTAATCAGAGAGGAGGGGGGGAGGGAGGGAGGGAGGGGAGAGGTCAAACGTAGGAGAAGCGGTCTTCTTCTGTGGTGTATGCGTCGTAGAGACGGTTTGCGCCGCCGTCGGCGCAGATGACCAGTTTGCCTGGGGGAGGGGTTTGACAGGTTAGAGTTATCCTATTGGTTGATTGACTGGCTGATGGAGGGGTTTGTTTTCTTGAAGGAGGGGGATTTAAAGGAGATTTACTGTTTTTATAGAGTGTCTCGAAGAGCTTCAAGTTCGCGATTTCTAGGTTTAGGATCACCAGTGCAAAAGGTTGATTATCCTCATTGCCAGATGGGTCGAGAAAGTCTCCTGGCGCCCAGGTTGTTGTTTCTATTGATTGCCCGGCGCCCATGACTTGCTTCGTTTATCTAAACAGTGGAACCAATCCGCTATCTAGGCGAATGATCGACCGGCGGAGGTTATTTGTCGAGGGGGTATGATAGGGCAAAAGAGTCGGTGGATCAATGCCGTGCCTGTGCAATTCTGTAAGGAACGAATCCCGGCTTCGAAATTTAATTAAACTCTGAGACAGCACGGGAGACCGGTGCGGAGTGATGTCACAGTTCGCTAGATGCAAGATCAGCCCAAAGCGATCAATCTTATCTAATCTTATCTCCACTGCATCCGATGATCCTGAAAAATCTTATCGTCCCACTGCCTAGGAATCTAGTTTGGAACTTCCACATTTCCTTTCCGCCTCCCAATTGATCCAAATTTCATAATCCCCACCTATAGTTACGGTTAAGCAAATGTCGATCCTCAGGCCCGTTAGTCGGTCTCTTCTAGGTCGCCAGATCCTCTCAACACCTGCGCACCCTACAGTTCCAGTGCTGCTGCGGAATAATAGGTCCCTCTTCACTACCGCTCCGAGGCCGAAGCGGTCTAGCTTCAAGTCGTTTATCGCGAGGTGGGCTGTGGCGGGTGGTTTGATTTACGCGTATACTACATCTAATGTTTTTGCTGATGAGCCTAAATGTCTGTTTTCCAATTTGTTCTTCTCTCTCACTTAAATTGGATTGCTTCTGACCGGGCGTTAGTCCTCCAGGATGATCTGAAGGCTATATCCCCCGAAGACCAAGACCGTCCAAAGTCGCTGTTGCCTGAGAAAGGAGGGAAGCTGGAAAGGCTGCGGGGGCCGACCGCCGAGGATGATAGGCGCTTGACAGCGGGTGAGGCTCGAGGAGGACTTGAGAGGAGGGCCACTGAGAGTGCTGGGCGAGCGCCTGATCCTGGAAGTCCGGAAGATTTGGAGGCTGAGGCAGGACAGGAGGGGGCTTTTAATCCGGAGACTGGAGAGATTAATTGGGATTGCCCTTGTCTTGGTGGGATGGCTCATGGCCCTTGGTGAGTCCTGGGGGTTTTGATTGCATGAGTAGGGGGTTAGGTGGGATGCTGACTGCCGGAGCTTAGTGGGGAAGAGTTCAAAACTGCGTTTAGTTGCTTTGTTTTCTCGAAGGAAGATCCTAAGGGTGTGGATTGTATTGAAAAGTTCAAGTGGGTTGGCTCTCGTCTTCTAGGTGTCGGGAATCTATCTAATCCGATTATTAGGGATATGCAAGCTTGTTTCCAAAAAGTGAGTTCTTTTTCACGCGTTAACTTGAGCTCTTCGTTCTCACATATTTTTTTTTAGTATCCTGAGCTCTACGCCACCGAGGATGAGGACGAGGAGGAACTTGCTGAAGGGCAAAATGAAGGGGAGCCATCAGAAGTTCTCGACCCCCGGAATCCCGAAGAGATTCCCTCTCCAGCCGCGTCTTCAAAAGCTCCTTCTGGCACCCCCGTGGATCCTGAGACGGCTAAGTCCGATACCGAACCTGTTGGAGCCAGGTCACAGGAAGATACGGTAGCTGATGTAAAGGAGGGAGTCAGTAACGAGAATTAATACCGTCCAGACGTAGTATGGACTGGGTTTATTTTCCCTCTTGGTCTATAGTTGGCTGGATATGCGTGAAGAAATTCTGCTGTAGTTCCACATTCCCCGCTCATTCGTTCATTTCTTTTCCTGAAACATGTACATGCCTTGTTGCTGTCGCTTGCGCAATCTCCACTCTGGGGTGGGGGGGAAACCTGGGTTGGGATGGTAGATGGAGAACAAAAGTAATTAGATTTGCTGCTTATATAGATACGCATGGCGTTGATGGGGGGAGAGGGATTGAGATTCTGTAACTTGACGGAAGTTAAAGACACATTGACAACTTAGTACTTGAGCAGTACTTTACATTCGCGGATATCCCTTGGTGAACCCTCACTGGAACATTGTGTACTCGAGTAGATAAGTATCATACCGCGATGATAATACATGATAGGTCAGAAGGACCACCTTTCAAGAATCGTCTTAATATCATGTCTTATTTTTGCCGTATGATACAAGTAGGATGCCAGTGTGATCCAGAAACCTAACGGGGGGTTCCACCACTTGACTGACCAAGTAGCGTGACGTCAACGCAGCTAAGCGTCACCAGCAGGGAAGTTTAAGCCCGCAACGCAACCTGTCAAACACAGCTAGTGTGCGGAAATCTGCCCTTAGCTAAAAAAGCCATTTTTCGCCTATCAAATTCAAATCTCTTTGTTGCGATTCCCTCTCTCTACCACAATCACCCCTCCTGCACCCCCCTAGGATAAACACTTCATCTGTTTTTTTCCCTTCCCCCATCATCCTTTCTCTCTCTCTTTCCTCCCTCTACCAATCAATCCTTCTACTCTCTACAACATCCTGGTACAATTACCTACTGCTTCTCATCACCATGTCCGGTTTCGATGGATCTGCCTCTTGGGCAGAAGTTGCCGCTGGCGGGCCTCCACAGCCTGAGGAAGAGGTTTGTGATTAATTTTTTTTCTTTATCCATCAAACTGTTTTTCCCCAACAGGTGTTGAAGATTTTGATAAACTAACAAACATATTTTACTCCACATAGACGTACGTTATCTCCCAAATTTCTATAGGATACGAGTAAATACAATTATCAAACACTAACCAATCATAGTCGTGCCAACCCCGTCGACGAAGTTATTCCTACCGAATCCTCCGTCGAATCCCTCGTGGACGTTGACTCTGGCGTCTCTGTTGTCTCTTCCGGATTCTTGGAGCAAGAAGTTCCTCTCACCCCTACTACCCTCTTTCCCGAGTTTCCCATGATAACCAAAGCCCCATAGGTCAAAACGGAAACCCAAGCTACAAGAATGGAGCACGAAGGGGATGGCCAAGCCGCCAAAGATGCAGCTATAGAAGAGGAAGCGATAGCCCACGAGCAAGGAGAAAAAGCAAAGAAGGAGAAGAAGCAGTGGGCAAAGCCTTGTACCCAAAACCCCGTTGTCGTTATCAACGCTGCCACCATTGCAACTGTGTCGTTGCTGTTGATGATTGGGGTGTACAAGAAGCGTCAGGCGGGAGCACTCACCTGGAAGCTTGTAGGGGGTTGGACTGCGGGCTTGATGGCATTCGGGACAGCGGATTATTTTGCTTCTAGGTATGGAATACCTGTCTTGCGGTTAAGAAAACGATGAGAGGATGGAGGCTAATTGTAAGGGCAGTTATCTGTTCAAGAAATATCCCCCAAAGAGCAAATAAGTGGCTCTACCAGCATCACGAGAGGGTGGTGGTGGGCTGAGACGGAAGGTAATGGACGGGCGGAGCTCGTGGGGTTAAACACTTGCCTTCCCCTGTTGACTTGCGGTCTTGTTTTCATACTCTCTTCTCTTCTTTTTAGGCATCAGATCTTCAGCAATTGAGCTTTTGTAGCCCCTTCTCTTCTCTTCTCTTTCCTGCTTCCACCCTTCGGGTCCTCGGGTTTTTCTATTCTCCACACCTAGTTAGTTACTGAATATACATTACCTCCTGGAGGATAGAATCTGGATTGGAAGATATCTTCCGTGATTTAGTTTGTAGCACGTGAAGACACCGTATGACGTGCTCTAGCAGCAGATGGAACACGGCATAACCTCGGTAATAACGTAGGGGGATGTCATCCGTTAGGGATATACCGTATTCTTAATCTTATGCTTTTGATCTGATTTCGTCTCAAATACCGGTCGGCTACAAGTAGGTATGGTAACAGTGTCAGCCCAGTGTAATACCTACCGTACTTGTACTGAGACGCGTGGTTGCGTGACTCTAGTTCGGGTTAATATTGTGTAAAATTTTATATATCATACCACGTGGTGTGAGTGGTATAACCTCATCCCGGTGTTAAAAAGAAACCTACCGGAGAGCGTCGAAAATCGCCCTAGACCGACAATCTTTTTTTCCCGACTGCCGATGAACACCGAGTGACTCATTGTGATCGCACAAAATATTGTCTATCCCTCAAAATGGTCTGATGGGAGGGGGTTTTTTTTTTAAAAAAAAAAGAAAAATGGTATGATATGGTATTCACGTCCCAACTCTATCACAAGGAGGGCAAAAGAAGGAGGAAAAAAAACAAGACATCATAGGTGGCTTACGGGGCTGCAGTGTGGGGGGGTGAAGAAGGGGAAAAGTTGTTACTAGGAAGCCGAACCCAGATTACGGGGATCAGAACTCCGGGTGTTAGCACTACACCGCGAAACCGGGCTATGTGAAGTTGAGTTTGTGGGTTTTGGTAGATGGTGATTAGGGGTGAACATGGATGGGTGCGAAAGTTTGTGTCATAACCAAAAATAAAATAAAATAAATCGTACATATTCGTTTCCAGACAGGGTATATGATATATATAATACACGTCTCTCCACCTTCCCTGCATGTTATACTTAGACACAGACTTCCCCGCCACGGCTACCCACTCTACTCCCCTCTGTAAGCCTTAGGGCCTCATCAATACTCTCGACAAAGTGTTCCCTGCCGCCAACCCTCTCCATAATTCCGCTCTCAACAAAGCCCATCCAAAGACGGGAATCCACTTGGGGCGCTCGGGAGAACCAGACGGCGACGCCCCGCTTCACGTACCCGTCCACTATCTCGCGGAGTACCTGTGTGCCACTGCCGTCCATGCGCTTCACACCCTTCACATCAAATATCACGTTATTCGTGCCACCACCTTCGGTAGCGCTCCGACCCCGGAGCCTGGGTAGCGAGGGGTGCGCGCGCGCATCGCCGTAGCGCTCAAGCCTTCGTAGACGGTTCTTTAGTTCCCCGGTGTTGGCGAATGTCAGTGCTTCTGTCATCTTCACGATTAGGCAGCCTTCGACTTCTTCCAGCTCTGAGGTGGGGACCTCCTCTGCGGACTTGAAGGTGTCTGTCCCCGGTACGCGGCCGAGGATCTCGATGCGCGCATGCGTGCTATTGCGGATTACGTGGATTAGCGAGATGCCGACGCCGATTGCGATGCCGGTTTCTAAGGACCAGATTATCGTGGTTAGGAATACTAGCAACATTGTCGCTAGGTCGCCGTATGCGTGGATGCGGTAGAAGAAAGAGATGTCCTCGGGGGCTTCTTCTAGGAGGGTTACGGCTACTACGGAGATCATGGCGCAGAGGACGCAGCGCTATGGTATTGTCAGATATGGTGGTAGGGGGTGAAGGGGAGGGCTTACGGGGAGGTAGTAGAAGTATGGAAGGACAAAGTAGACGCAGAGGATTGTGAGTGTGCTCAGGACCATACTGCTAACGGGTGTTCTGCCGCCGGTGGCTTTGTTGACTTTACTGCGACCATACCCACCGAATGCTGGAAGGGCCTGAAAGCACCCGCCTAGCATGTTTGCTGTGCCCAAGGCTATGAGTTCTCTGTTCGAGGAGATGTTAATGTCGAGCGTTGTTCCCAGGCTCTTGGCGGCTACAACAGATTCAAAGAATCCCAGCACGGATATCAGGAATGCCGTTGACAGGGTTTCCCTAAGCTTGGTAACGTGCTTTAATTGAAACGGAAAATGGAACTGGAAAACGCCGTCGGATGTCTCCACATCCCCGAGAATCTCGAGTCCCTGCTCATTCCAGCGGAGCACGTATGTGAGGATCGCCGAGAGCAGCACGACGAGGAAGCGGTCGGGAAGAAAGACGATGTATGGCGCTCGCTTTTCTAGCTTCTTCTTTAGGTAACGGCCGATTATGATTATGCTGAAGGATACAGCTGCCACGGCGAAGGTCAGGCCGTGGGCGCTTTTGAAGTTTGTTACTAGCCAGACTGCTTTTGTGAATGTGCTGGCGTGGGTGATGCCATGCTCCTTAGCGAGCTGGATTAAACCTGCTTCTGGCTATCCGCTGGTTAGATCGAGGGGTTGATGCGGAGGGGGGGAAGACACACAATTGACTGGTCAACAAAGATGACAAATCCGACAGCGGAGATAAAGCCTCGCAAGAGCGGTCGACTAAGGACACTGTCCAAGAACCCAAGTCGGACGAAGCCAGCTACAAACGCAATTAATCCAGTCATGGCGGTGATAAGCCCCTGCCACCTCATCAGCACATCACTATGTACACAAACTACGTCGTAATCATATATACCGCAAGTTTAGCATTCTGGGAGTCGTCCCCGTCGTGATCATCGAATGGAGATCCGTGATGGTCGTTCGTTAACCGAATTGCCGAGCCCAAGAGGAGTGACCCGGCGGCCTCGGGGCCAACAGCCATAGTAGGGCAAGATCCGAGAAGCGAGTAAACCTAGGCGCGGTTAGCTGCGTAACGTAGGCGAGAATTTCGAGTTCCCATACCAACGGCTGAATGGCGAACGCATACAACCCATGGATAGGCGGTAAATACGCCAGATTTGCTGAGAGCGATAGTGCCATAGGGATGTAGAATGAAGCCATAGTCACTGTTGTAGTACCTCATTGTTAACCTCTAACTTTGCCACTAAATAAATAAAATAAAAAGTAAAGATGAAAATTTTTTTAATGAGAGAAGAATGTAATAAAAGACCCGAGGGAACAAACCTCCGGCAACAACGTCTCCCAGTAAGTAACTCCACTTATACCTCCCGACCCAGCCGATACATGGTATGTAGTAACTCATGTACATGAGCCATGGCCTCTTGACCCCCGCATTTTCTGCCAATTCCGCAGTCGCCGTAGCTCGCTTGAAGAAGGTCCCGCGCGCGGAAAGACCAATGCGCATCGAGTCGGTGGGTTCCGGTCCTGTGGTCACAGGGACGACGCGAGGAGAGCCTGGGCGGGAGTCGCGGAAGTGTTGGGAAGTGAAGGTACCATGATCAGTACTTCCTTCGGAATCACGAAGCAGCCGGGTGAATGGGTTGGGGTTGTGATGGGGTTTCCCGGGCTTGCTGGGGCTGGACATTGTCGGGGGAGAGAGAGGGGGTGAAGGGGAAGAGGAAGAGGGGGAGGTATGTAAGGAAGGAAGAGACAGGCAGACCTTTGGCTATGTGGGGTTGCTCATTAAGGAAGAATGTGCTAAATGGAATGGACGGTCCTTCACAGTGGCCTTCGAGGGAGAAGGTGGAGGAGTGGAGAGGGGGGAGGAGGGGAAAAGAAAAGCAAGTGAGGTTCACCCTGGTTTTAGAGCATTATATTATAGATAATCCTTTTTTTTTTCTTTCCCCGGCTCTTTTCTTCCTCTCTTCTCTCCCGCTTCACGGCTTGTTTTTACCGGGTTGATCTCGTAACGCCAACACAAAAAATAATAACGCTGGGCAGTAACGCACAATGAGCCCTGCATTCTACATCCAAGCTTTTCTTTTCTTTTTACCCTTCCCACATGACATGAATTAAAGTGATCATGCTCGAGTACAAATATCTTTTGACCAGTAACCTTGGTGGCGGTCTCTCACATCAGCTTGAATATATTACTTGAGTAACGGAGCTCCCCCAGATCGCATACAGGACCCAAAATTGGCATTTTCTTTTCTCCGTTCCTCGAATACAGTGCCTTTACATGGGAAAGCCTTTCTGAGCGGGGTTTCACTGCATTGTGTTCACAGTTTGTCAATCGCCGATTTAAGCGAGGTATCTTCCATGCGAGAAACAGATGAGCCGCAATCGGGTCCAACAACCCGGCGGTAAACAATTTGGGCGCAAAACAACTATATACGGTAGCACGACATATAGGAAACTTTTTTGTTCTTTACGAGTGCCACGCGTGGGATGGTAACGCTCGCGAGGCCATTACCGTAATGACTTGCAGTACCGGTACTTGTACTCTATTCAGTTCGTTATCGTCCCAGTTAAACCCAGATCAAGGCACAATACCATAACCTATGATACTTGCACTGTACTTGCTCCCATGTATCATACCCAATTTTCTCCAGTAGATGAGTCATATCTTCCCAATTCTAAATCTTTTCAATTTCCAAGATAAAAAGCTAAAGAAGCACCGGTAGAATCTCACGGTAACGCATAAACTAATACTCCGAGGGGCCCTTAACTAGCCCACCCGTTCGACTACGGTACGGGTATCCCTATTCTCATATTACTCGAGTACAGGCGTCACCCAATAGCACTTAGCACTCCAAAGATCATGGCGTCATCACCCGCTCCCCACCTCTTCACTCCCCTCCAATTGGTCTCCGCTCAAACGGATGTCCGTGGCGCCGTGGTGCTTACCTCACCCTCAATAACCCACCTGTCGGACCTTTTCCACTCGCGGAACGAAGTGCAAAAGAGCCCGCAACCACCGCACATCACGCTTGTGATAGAGTCCGAGCACAGAGCCCTCAGTGACAGCGCCTTGGCAACATTATCGAAAATTGACACTTCGAAAATATACCCCCTAGGCGTGTCAAGCCGTTCCGGGGTAACTCTCATACCGGTACTGTGGACTGCTGGAAACGTCTGGCGAGTAAAACACCGCCTTCCAGCGAAGGATTTTCACATCACTCTGAGCGCGAAGGGCAAGCAGGATATTGACAACTCTATTTCCTCGACCGTGGTAGGGGAAGGTGAAAGAAGCGATTTTGTTAATGGCCTATTAGTTCCGAAGGGGTTGGATGTTGAAGTTTTGGATCAGTTATATTTATCCTCTCACATTCGTGATGAGGAGATTGCTTCACGGCTGAAATGGGCAGAGTACATCATAACCTCTCATCCGGAGTCCGAACGTGGGTATCTGAGACTTGCGGATTTGGCATACAAGAATGCCTGGTGGAAAATGGCGATGCTTAGCTACTACGCTGCGTTCATACGCTCGTCCCCAATCGATAAGGCAGCCGGGAAGAGGAGAGAATATTATGTGGGGAAGATTGTCTCTTGCGGAGAACACACTGAATTCGGACCGTTCTTGACAGAGGGGGAATTGGGACAAATATCTGCTACTCTTTCCTCGAGTCAAGTGAAAGATAGCCTCCTCCAACTCTGGCGCCCAGCCTCCGGCTTGGAACTGCCAGAGGTCCAACCCGGACCTACAGTCATCACCAGAATCCGCTACCACATCCCTCCTGGCCCAGAATTCCCGCAGCTCCCCAGGTTCTTCTCATGGCTTGTACCCTTCGTTTTAGCCGGGATGTCAAGCCCTCGCTCAGAAGAGGACATCCAGCACCTCTCAAGCATGGGAATCACCCACGTAATAACACTAACCTCCGAAACTCCGCTGGCGAAAAGCTGGTTTAACGTGCGTATCCGTAATACCTTGATACCGGTAGAAAATTACCACCCTCCAACGGTTCAGCAGACCGACAAAGCGCTACGCATAATCCTCGAGGAACCATTCTACAACCCCGAATCCCCAGGTGCGACACTAGTCCACTGCGGCGGTGGAAAAGGTCGGGCGGGGACAGTCCTCGCCTGCTATCTAGCGCTATACGGGTTCACTCCTCCAAGACTCACATCCTTGAAAGACCCACCAAAGTTCTCGGCAAAGCAAACAATAGCCCTCATTCGCACCTTACGAGATGGGAGCATAGAAACTAACAACCAGGAGAAGTTCATAGAAACCTACGTCTCTACAGCCTGGGGGCGCTACGGGCGCGGTGAACCCCTCATCGGTGACGGCGGACTAGTGCCCGAACCCTCCTCAGGCACACTCGAAATAACCGGCGACATATCAGATCCGGACATGATCCTGCTGATCGGCCTCCCAGGCGCCGGCAAATCCGAGTTCGCGCGTCTATGTAGGCTACGCAATCCTGCACTAACGGTGCTCTCCCCGGACACGATAACCCAGGAATCGCCCTCAGCAACAGGGACCGCTTCCGCACGAAAAGTGTGCGAGAACGCCGTCGGCGCATTCAGGATGGGGGCTGGTTCGGGCGGTCATAGGAGGGTGCTACTGCTTGACCGGTGCAATCCCACCTCCTCCGAGCGGAAGTCCTGGGTGCAATTATTCACAGCAGGGAGGAAGGTGATTGCGGTGTTTCTCGATTACTCACCCGAGGTGTGCCGATCGCGAGCGGAAAACCGCGATTCGCATCCCACCCTGCCGCCCTTCCGTGCCGCGAGGGCGATAGCCAGCATGCAGGCCGCCATGCAAGCGCCCACCCTGGCGGAGGGATATTCCGGCATTGCGAGGGTCACGTCTATATCCTCTGCTAGGGAGCTAGCGGACATGCTCTTCAAGCCCTTATCTATGAAAAAGTTCCCCAGGACCAGGCATCTACTCAACCTCGGCAGTGCGACCCGCGACGACCTGATTATTCCAGAGACCGACCTGCCTCGGTACTTCTCCCGCTGCGTGACCATCGAAGAAAAGATCGACGGGGCAAATCTGGGCTTCTCCCTCTCGTCCGATTTATCCGTACTCGTGCAGAATCGCTCGCACTACGTGAATGCTAGCGACGCTGCCCAGTTCGCGCAGTTGGATCGGTGGCTAGATTCGCATGGCCCTGCCCTGATCTCGGTGTTGCACCGTGACCCCACACTCCCGGAGAGATTCATTTTGTTCGGGGAGTGGGTTGTTGCGCTGCATACGGTTCACTACACTGCCCTCCCGGACGCCTTCCTGGCATTTGATCTGTATGATCGCCTCGAGGATAGGTTTGCCACGCCCGGGATTTTGAGGGGCGTGCTTGCTGGGAGCGGGATTCATGCTGTGCCGATTCTGTGGGAGGGGGGTGTGCTGGACGAAGGGGAGTTGTTGAAGTTTTTGGACCGCAAGAGCGCGTTTGGGGAGGAAGCTGTTGAGGGGGTGGTTGTTAGGTGGGATTCCGGTGAGAGGGCAAAGGTGGTTAGGAGCGGGTTTGTTGCTGGGAGGCATTGGAGTAAGAATGCATTGGTTAAAAACGGAGTGGTTGGGTGGAGCGAGTGATCTAGTGTGATAGCGGCTCTCTATCCCGCATTGTGATAGTAATCGTAATAGCGAGCTACGGAGTCTTCGTTTTTTGCGCAAATAAGAAATAGAAAATAGAAAGGAACTTAAGACCCCAAGCATGTAATGAGGACCTTTTTTTAGGAAGTGCGAAAAAAACTTAGGTCCTGCTGGGAGTCGAACCCAGATTACGGGAATCAGAATCCCGGGTGCTAGCCATTACACTACAGAACCGTTGCCACGTTTTTCAACATATGACAGGATAAGCGATAACCATGTGGCAGATTAACCGATGATATCATACCAGAAAACAAATGTCTTCCACCTGGATTCAATTTGAGGTGTGTGCATGAATAACCCTCCTTTGTTTGCAGTTCCCACACAAACTTTGTTATCATACCCACATAAGCCAAGCCTAACGGGAGAGTACGGAACTATGGAATGCACCATTATTTGGGTGCCGGAAGTGTAAGCACCTTGAATTTCAAATTTGGGGGAGAAGAGGCTAGCTTTCCCATTGATGATCGATAATTACTGCGCCGCTTAGCCATGAGTGACAGCTTTCTTTACCTATCACGGTATCGCGGAGCGGTGCTTTGTTCTCGTATCCGAATCCTTCCACGGATCCTCACCCCGCCGGAAGGTCGGGGCACTATTCACTAAAGGAATTTCTTAGGAAACACAGTTACGGGAATTGATAGCGTTTGGTAAAGGCTGAGGTTGTAAATTTATATGATGCTGCTCTCGTTTATTAAGCCTTGGGGAAGGTAGCAATGTTCATGATCCCGGACCTTACAGTCCGGTACTAACTTTTGTCTTAGGGAATGTACCCGGGAAGATTGGATATCATACATCTCTAAATTCGCTTGTATGATAGGTTGGAACCACATAGGGCTTAGCCATGAGCCATTCAATCCATCTTTATACTAGATTAAGAGATTCTTGAAACGGGAGTTGGAGATCACTGGATTCCCCTTTTCGTTTATTTTTTCTCTCTTGAGTCCTTCAATTGTTTGCTCTGGATTTTGTTTATTTGAAACTTTCTTAGGGAATAATATTATAGTGGTTGGGGGGGAGGGGGATTGTGAGTGTTTGGTTGCCTTCGGGTATGGGGGGACTGGGCGATGCCATATGTCGCGAGAGATTGTTGAATGATTTTAGGGGTGTTAATGTAGCTTATACTGTACTGACAGTCTTCTGTCTTACCAGTTATTTTTAATATTCGTTGGATAGACTGTCTGGCATATTTTATCTTGTAGAGTTGGTCACGAGGTGGGAGGGGCTAGGGGGTGGTATAGGTAGCTAGTAACTTTAGCCAGGCCCAAGTTATTGATCACCTCCGAACGCACATCTGGAGGGGCTGGAGAGGGGGCTAGGATACAGCTGGTGGTATGATGCTGTGTATTAAGCTATCGATTATGGTGGTCTGTCCGCCGTTATAAGTGTAGAAGCTTATATAGTTTTGCACAATTGCTTTAGGTATCGTTGTCCTATGATACATAACTGTGCATCTATCTGAAAAACACTGGATATACAGTTTATCTATGATTTAGTGAAGGGAAGAAGAAGAGGAATAAGAATACAAACAGAGGTTTTAAACCAGATAAAGTTAAACATAACGAAAAAAAAAGCAGACCTTCTCGCCTAAATAGAACAATTCCCCTCACTAGATTATGCTCTGATTTATTAACAGAAACTCATAAATCCTCACTCGACTATAGAAGCAATACAATAGGGGGGGCTCTGGCGGGTATGGGACATATGTACATCTCCACCTTATGGGATTTCATTCAACAATAAAACTGATGTCCAAGGGAAATCACGATGAATAACGTCCTGGAAGGGAAGGGGCGGCGACTATTTCTATAAGGCGGTGTCTAGTAGGTTTGAGGTCGTGCTGGGGGCCGCCGCTTGGCGAGACTGTAGTAACGATACTACTCTCCGATGGCCATAGGAGGTAGCGAGCGAGAGCGGCGTTTGGCCGTCAATATCGGGCGTTTCGGGGTTGACTTCCTCCCGCTCGAGTAGTATTTCCACTGCTCCCTCATGCCCCGACCAAGCGGCCCACGAGAGCGGTGTTCTGCCGTCATTATCTGGCTTGTCGGGGTTAGCCTCTTTCCGCGCGAGTAGTATTTTCATTACTCCCTCACGTCCGGCCTTAGCGGCAAACGAGAGCGGCGTTTGGCCGTAATCATCTGGCTCGTCGGGGTTAACCTCTTCCCGCGCGAGTAGTATTTCCACTGCTCCCTCATGCCCCGACCAAGCGGCCAACGAGAGCGGTGTTCCGCCGTCATCATCTGGCTCGTCGGGGTTGACCTCTTCCCGTGCGAGTAGTATTTTCATTACTCCCTCATGCCCGGTCTCAGCGGCATGTGAGAGCGGCGTTCGGCCGTAATTATCTGGCTTGTCAGGGCCAACCTCCTCCCGCGCGAGTAGTATTTTCACCACTTCCTGGTGCCCATTACAAGCGGCATACGAGAGTGGTGTTCGGTTGTCCCAATCCGCTTTTTCGGGGCTGACCCCTTCCTGCTCGAGTAGTATTTTCACCACTTCATCGTGTCCGTTGCGAGCAGCCCATGTTAGTGGTGTATAAGTCCAGCTATCTACTTCGTTGATATCATAACATCCAATTTCTACCAAAGCAGTTACAAGCTCCCCGATTCCCAAGAATGCTGAGCAGTGTAGTCCACTGAATATGTAGGGAGGATCCAGATACTCAAACAGTTCGTCTACTTGTTCTAGGAGCAGTCTAATGGGTGTTTGGTCGTAATACTCCTTTAATAGGTTTAGTGCAAGTGATCTCGCGCAATCCGAGAGTTCCCTTTTCGCATGAACTCCCCAGTATAGTGAGCAATATTCTAGGAACGGTGCGTCTTGATTGTCAATAAAGGGTTCGGCCGAAAGGGCTTTCACCGGTTGGGAATTTAGATAGGTTAAGCAGATTTCTGCAATTGTCGAGTGAGGTCTACTGAATATATCGGGGTGAGAGGAAAGGTACTCTTGTAGAGTAAAGTGGATCAATCTCACGATTGACGCCTCCTTATCTAAAATGATAAGCCCTTGACAGCAGGTCACCAATGTCGACACTGAAGGAAGGTTGTCGGAATCGAAATCGGTGGAGCCTAGCTCGACTGCCAGGGCGTGGCAGAGCTCATCCGCTCGCAACGGCCGCTCCGCATGGCTGATCCACATTAAGGCTGCCATTCCGAGTCTTGATTTGTCCCCATCTTGCGCCTTTATCCGTTCTATCGTAGCGCTGTAGACATCTCCCAACTCCAATCCTCCTATCATTCTATTGAGCCTTTCTCGTCTGCGGCGGATCGTGGATTCATGTAAGATTGCATCAATATTTAGGGAGACGAGTAGAAACCTAGATGTATATCTATTAGCGGGTAGTGTGGGGCAGGATTCCTAGATCATTGCCCCTACGTACATTTCTGACATGTTTTCTGGAATCTTCAGAATTTCTGCTTCTAGGCTCTCGTTCATCGCATCCGGAGTTTCGTCCTCGCCTAGTCTAATACGGAGGTATCTGATGATGTCGACTTTGCTAGGGCCTATAGATAGGCTTATCACTCGTTGGGCAAGACGCTTTTCGATCTCAGCTCGAATATGGGGCCTTCCGGTGATAAAGATTCGTGTTCCCGGTGACTTCTCGAGAATCTGTTTCACTGAATCTAGGACTTTGGCTCGATGCGCTGCTGCACATTCGTCTAGAGCATCAATACATACAAATGTGCATTGAGAGGAGGTGATGGTCTGCAGCATCTTTACGATGTCAGAGAGCTGTGGCCCCCGTCCACCAATGACCTTTTTCTGCTCTTGGAAGGCCCGTGATATTTCTTCCGGAATCGTTTCCATTCCGCTAACTATCTGTTTCAGCAAGGAACCCAGCATATTTGTTGCAGACTGCTCCTTTCTGGCCGCGAAGTCGAAGTAAAAGCAAGTAACGGCTGTATTTTGACCCCTGGCCTGGTCGCCCAACCTGTCCACTACCAGCGAACTGACATCGCGGTCCGTTAGCACTGATTCTCTGACCCGATAATAATCCTTGTTACCTGATGAATGTCTTTCCGGCCCCCGGGTCTCCGTAGCAAAACAAGACAGCCTTATCACCTTCACCTTCTACACTCCAGTCATGCCAGCTTCTGAATTCTTCGGTTTGCATGAGCCATTCTCCCACATCTTCGACGCGACGCTCTTGAAGATCCCGATGGCGCAACCTAGGCTCTAGGGGTGATAGCCAGGCTAGGATTTGAGACCGACCATCGGCAATGGTATAGTTGTTCCACACATTATTAAAAGCGTTCGTATTATTGAAGCAGTTTGTGCTATCGTTGATGTGATATTGGGACATTTTTCGTTTTCTGCTGTTCGGAGTGCGGGTGTTATTGAATACGACCGGTTGAAGGAGTTTCTGGGGGTTGAACGAAAGCGGGGTCGGTTCTTCAGCCCCGTCGATGCATCAGGCGTCTGATCAAGCCACGCACAATTTGTGAAACCAATACCATGTTAGTTAGATTATTAACTTTACTGTTATCCAGCATTAGTACTCGAGGGGGTCGCCAAAAATCGGAAAACATAACCTTTTATCTGCCATGTATGGGGTCGGCGGGACTGGTTTTCCGATTTTTGGTGACCCCTCTGGGTATAGTACTAGAGTACTTCGGGAGGAGAGCTAAGCCCGGCGGATGTGGCTCAAAGAAATTCGTTAGTGTTTGGCAGCCAGGGCTCCACGATACTATGCTTTCATTGGCACTGGAAGCACTGTGCTCTACATAAGCATCCTTATAAGTAGAGACATCACACACATCTCGGTGTAAGTTCTTGTTGTCCGTCATATACGTTTCTTCCATCAGCACAAGCGCCCAGAGGACATCCTAACTTGACAATACAAATGGAAATTTACTGCATAGCTGCTTAACAAAAGCGCTCATACAATTCCTAGACTCTGAACCATATGGGATTCTTGCTCCATCGAGTCCTCTTTTTGTAGTGAACTAAGTTACTTTAGTACGGCAAAAAATAGCGTAGAAAATAGGATAAGTGTGCCACCCCAGGGAAAGCGTCATCGAAAATATTTAATCCCAAAGGGCGTCTCAGATTTCTTTCTTGCAGTCTCAGAAATTTAATACACAGGGGTCTAAGTGTTGAAGAACAGTTCTATTAGTATTGTGACACTCCGGGGTATTTCTAGCTAGAATGTCGTAGGTAGTAAAAATTGATATCATAAATGCACCTGATGTTGGTAATTATTAGGCATAAGATAAGATGGAGACACTATTGAGTGCTGTAAGGTATGTAGCTATCACAGCAAATCACTCGCATCACCTCTTGCCGGGGCACGTGGAGGAGGGACACATCCACGGTAGGAAAAACACTGCGAAACTGCTGATTTTTGAGTCATAATTACCAAACTATCCTTAGCTGGGACCTAGGGGAAAATTAAGGACCGGGGTTGATTGATGTGCACAAGTCATGGATCAAAGTGGGGACTCTGGGCAATCTTTGTAGTGCAGTTAGGCACTAGATGTCGTGGGGTGTGACACTTGTCTGGGTTGGAGTCTAGAGGAAGAACGGAAGGATAGAGGAGTGAAAGTGCAATTGAAGTAGATCCTAAGCGCAGGAAAATATGGAGGAGCGGTGGACTAATTGGCTGCCCATTCTATCAGCTAGCTAGGGACAGGTTGTGAGATATATCTCCCCGTCTAACACTAAAAAAACTCCCAAAACTCAACGAACCCTAAAGAAGCACACTGACACATTTTGATCCCTTGCGACCTCAACCAATCTAGGATCATCTTGATATCTAATAATCTTTCCTGGTCCCTAGAGCCTATACGCTGTGCTGGCTCCCGTATAACTAATGTCATGGGTATGGAAGAAATATCAGTGAGCCAAATACTCGATACCTAATGCCGGATGGAAATCGGTATCGGCGGAACCAAGGATCAATATCATATGCCTAGCGATAGGAGATGGAAAAAACGATCCAATACTAAACTAAGTGCCTGGTGGCCACCCACCACAAAAGAGCATGCTGTGTAACTGTAATTCCCCTAGCCACATATCCACATACCCACGTATTTGTATATGATATTCGCATAACTACAAGTATTATACATAACCGTATGCCCTAGAGGAAATCCAACAATTTCCCCCCATCTGCGAAAGTGATGTTCGGGCGATCGCTATGTTAATATACCGATACTCCAAGAGGGAAGGGGGGGGGAGCTGGACAGTACGGCGCCTCCGCACTGCTCAAGGGATCTTGTTCGTTTGGGTCGTTACATGGCGCCCCTACCAAAGCAGCTTCAACCTCAACAGTCCCAAAGAACGATGCGCAGTGTGGTCCACCGAGCAGCTAGGGTGTATCCATCTCCCCAATGGACGATTCTCCTGCTTGCGCTAAAGACAATCTGGCCGATGTTTGGTTATAATTTCTCTTTGGTAGCTTCAGCTCAAGTATCGTGCAGGATCCGAGAGTTCCCTTTCGCATGCACTCTAGTACATATACAGAGCAATGTTCGAGAAACGGCGTGCCCTGGCTGTCGGGAAGGGACTTGGCTAGAAGGTCTTTCACCTGTTGGGGATTCAGATAGGTTAAGCGAGTTTCTACCGTTCTGTGGTAAATCTACTGAAATATGGGCGGCGTAAAAGAGTACAGCACGTACAGTATACCACTACCGATATTTAGATACCCAGAAGCCTAAGCACCTTCCAAACGTATGGCCGAAACAAACGACGCAGCCAACTCTTTCCCCTCACAGACAATTGCCACACCTCTTAGTCATGAGCAACCACCCTGCCCATCTATCGGAGCTATGGTTCACTCTAGTATCCGAATCCTTCCCACGCTCCTCCATCACTCCCAGGAGCCTATACCCACCTCTCACAAGAGGAATCTATTAGGAAACGCACTTGCAGGGATGATAGCGTTTGGTCAAGACCAAGGTTGTAAATCGATTAGGCGCAGCTCTCGCCTGTAAACCTCTTGGGGGGGGGACTTGACAGTCGGGCGCTAAATTTTGTCCTAAAGAATGTACTGGGGAGGATGGGATACCTCTCCAGATTCGCTTGTCGGTTGGAACCACACAAGCCTTAGCCATAGACCATTCAACCCCTCTTTATAGCCTAATTTAAGAGATTCTTGGTACGGGAGTTGAAGATCTCCGGATTCCGCTTTCGTTTTTTCTTCTTTTCTTGGGTCCTTCAATTGTTTGCTCTGGATTTTGTTTATTTGACACTTTCTTAGGATATAGTAATAGTGGTTGGGGGGGGGATCTTGTGAGCGTTTGGTTGCCTTCGGGCACGGGGAATTGGGCTACAGTATGCCACGTCGCGAGGAATTATTGAGTGTCTTTAGGGGTGTTAATGTAGCTTCTACTAACAAGCTTCTATCTTACGAATTATTTTTATATTCATTGGATAGACTGGTATATTTTATCTTGTAGAATTGGTCACGAGGCGAGAGGGGATAGGGGGTGGTATGGATAGCTGGCTAGCCGGGCACATTAACCATCTCCGAATTCACACCTGGAGGGGCTGGAGAGGGGGGGTTAGGATACACCTGGTGGTATGATGCTGTTTATTAATTTAAGTTATATCGATTATGGTAATATGTCCGCCATTATAAGTGTAGAAGTTTATATAGTTTTACACAATCGCTTTAAGTATCGTTATCCTATAATACATGGCTGTGCCTCTATCTGAACAGCACTTTATATACAGTTTATCTATGATTTAGTGAAGGGAAGAGGAGGAAGAAGAAGAATACAAATAGAGATTTACAACCAGATAAAGTTAAACATAACGAAAAAAAGTAGACTTCTCGCCTCAATAGAACAATTCCTCTCACTAGATTAAGCTCTGATTTATTAACAAAAACTCATAAATCCTCACTCGATTGTGGAAGCAATATAATAAAGAGACTCGGCGGGTACGGGACATATGTACACCCCCACTCTATGGAATTTCCTTCATCCACAAAACTGATGTCCAAGGGAAATCACGATGAATGACATTCTAAAAGGGAAGGAGGGGCGGCTGTTGCTACAGGGGGGTGTCTGGTAGGTTTGAGATCGTGCTGGGGGCCGCCGTTTGGCGAGATTGGAGTAACGATACCACTCTTGGATGGCCATGGAAGGTAGCGAGCGAGAGCGGTGTTCGGCCATCAATATCGGGCGTTTCGGGGTTGACCTCTTCCCGCCCGAGTAGTATTTCCACTGCTCCCTCATGTCCCAAGTAGGCGGCCCACGAGAGCGGTGTTCCGCCCTCATCATCTGGCTTGTCGGGGTTGACCTCTTCCCGCCCGAGTAGTATTTTCATTACTCCCTCATGTCCGGCTCCAGCGGCATGCGAGAGCGGTGTTCGGCCGTCATTATCTGGCTTGTCGGGGTTAACCTCTTCCCGCCCGAGTAGCATTTCCACTGCTCCCTCATGTCCCATGTAGGCGGCCCACGAGAGCGGTGTTCCGCCGTAATTTTCTGGCTTGTCGGGGTTAACCTCTTTCCGCGCGAGTAGTATTTTCATTACTCCCTCATGTCCGGCCTCAGCAGCACGCGAGAGCGGCGTTCGGCCGTAATTACCTGGTTTGTCAGGGTTGACCTCTTCCCGCCCGAGTAGTATTTCCACTGCTCCCTCATGTCCCATGTGGACGGCCCACGAGAGCGGTGTTCCGCCGTAATTATCTGGCTTGTTGGGGTTGACCTCTTCCCGCGCGAGTAGTATTTTCATTACTCCCTCATGTCCGGCCCCAGCGGCATACGAGAGCGGTGTTCGGCCGTAATTATCTGGCTTGTCGGGGTTGACCTCTTT